>ENA-OPNP01000006-OPNP01000006.1-human-gut-metagenome-genome-assembly--contig:-NODE-6-length-82110-cov-7.173627_pt1 | contig 82110 bp, 54 predicted proteins | sample MGYA00241539_ERZ501775 | MGnify/ENA primary metagenome ERZ501775 (study PRJEB25962, sample SAMEA2042651) | human gut metagenome | biome: human gut; feature: human-associated habitat; material: faeces... | reverse complement strand
CCGATACCGGCTGTGGCATTCCTCCCGAAGAACGGGAGGAAATATTTCTGTGTTTGTCTGTATAACTTAGTGTGTGCCTTCTTCAATGTCACGCTTTCGTTTCAATGCTTCCAGGAAATAATAGTCTGCATAATTTAAAGGTACATCTATTTCTGTGCCATGAGGAATACTGCCCACTGAATGCATTAATAAAAAGTTACCATTTTTTCCAAGAGATGCCAGATAGTTTGGTGAGGCTAGAGAGGCCATAATACTGTCTGCATAGTTCTTATAACTGTTTGCATCAGGCACATCCATTGTACTAATTTCATAAAGTGCAGAAGCTATACAAGAAGCACTTGAAGCGTCTCGTGGTTCATTGGGAATATTGGGAGCATCCATATCCCAATAAGGAATCAAGTCTTTGGGAAGCCGGGGATGTGTTTTCATAAATTGGAAAGTCTTCAATGCCTGATTCAGATACTTTTTATCATGAGTTTCCCGGTAACACACAGTGTAACCATAAATCGCCCATGCTTGTCCACGACTCCAAGTCGATTCGTCTGCATATCCTTGGGCTGTTTGTCTATGCCGTACCATGCCGTCTGCCAAACTATAATCTATTACATGATAACAACTTCCGTTTGTACGGAAATGCTCTTTCAAAGTGCGGTCTGCATGGTTCACTGCTATATGATAAAAGGTGGAATCACCAGATAATTTAGTTGCTTCAAATAGTAACTCTAAATTCATCATATTATCTATTATGACCGGACATTCCCAACCGCGTTCCGATTGCCAGCCGCGGGTCACATCCCATGATTGGATAATTCCCGGCTTTTCACGGAAACGAGTAGCTAATGAACGTGCAGCTTCTATCATGACTTCTTTGTATTTGGGTACTTTAGTTGTTCGCCATCCATTGCCGAAACTACAATTTATCATGAAACCTACATCATGGTGCCAAGTCAGTTTTTTGGCTTCTTCTATGGCCGAAGTGTATTTATCAGCTAATGATAAGAGAGTAGTGTCGCCACTTAACTCATATAGATACCACACTGACCCAGGGAAAAAACCACTTCGCCAGTCGGCGTAGTCACAATAATAAATGGTACTGTCAGTTTTCAATGTAACGGGGTTTATAAATTTCTCTGATTTTTCTATAATTTGTATTTCATTCCCGATTTGTGCACGTGCAAATGCTACATTTTTTTCTATAAAGGAATCTGTTCTGGCGGATTGTTTATTTTTCTCTGTGCAAGATCCCCATAAAGTAGAGCAAGCGAGTATTGTAATATAGAGGACTTTCTTCATAGTACTTATTTTTTTATAATTTGCTACGAAGATAATGATAAATTTGTTGAAGAGAAACTTTAAGGTATTCTTTTACTTTGAAAACAGATTGATTCTGCTTCCAAAGTAAAAGAATATTGATCATAGAAATACAATAATCATTTCAGTTATTATTCTTCTTTTTGTAACTGAACTTTTATAGTATTGCTGTATCACTTAATAGTTGATATACCCCACTTATAATTCCTAAAACGAATATGCCGGCTACACATACCAACAGACTGATGCGCATCGGAGTTGCTGTACGAAAATTGCCGATAGGGTCTTCATTAGGTGTGATGAACATGGCTTTTACAATCAATAAGTAATAATACAATGAAATGATTGTATTGACCAATGCGATAAATACAATAAGATAATATCCGCTATGGAATGCTGCCATGAATACAAAGAACTTACTGAAGAATCCGGCAAATGGCGGGATACCTGCCAATGAGAAAAGAGCAAGTGTCATGACCATAGTTAGTTTAGGGTTGGTCTTATAAAGTCCGTTATAATCTTCGCGCTCTATTTTACCGTGGGTATGTTGCTCAATGGTATTGATGACACCGAATACGGCGAGATTGGCGGCAATGTATACTACTATATAATATACTAGGGATGCCATGCCCTGCGGAGTTCCAGCCAGTACAGCCAACATTATGTAACCGGCTTGTGAAATACTACTGAAGGCCATAAAGCGTTTCAGGTTGTTTTGGCGGATGGCGAACAGATTGGCTATAGTGATGGTGGCTACAATGATAATACATAGTATTTCACTCCATTGTTCAGTCATTGGTCCGAATACTTTCATTAAAATAATCATTAAAGCAAAAGCAGCTGCACCTTTTGAAATAACGGATAGGTAGGCGCTTACTGTAGTCGGTGCACCTTGATAAGTATCTGCTGTCCACAGATGAAAAGGTACCAAGCTTAACTTGAAGGCCAATCCGGAGAAGAAAAATACTAGTGCAAGAACTTGTAATGGAGTTCCTGTCAATCCGGCAGGGATATCTTCAAAATATAAAGTACCTGCTGTCCCATAAATCATAGAAATACCATAGAGGAAAATACCGCTGGAGAATAAAGCCGAAAGAATGAATTTAGCTCCGGCTTCGGCACTATGTCCTTTATATTTATCGAAAGCTACGAGACAAGCCATAGGAACGGTTGCCAATTCCAATCCAAGGAAGAATAGCAGGAAGTGCCCTGCGCTTACCATGAAATACATACCCAGCAAGGTACTGAGGGTAAGGATGTAGAATTCGCCTTGTTTATGACGGGTGTCTTCACGTTTTAGCCAAGTGTCTGCTTGCAGAAACACCAGTATGGTACCTATGGTCAGGATGCTTTTCAGAACAGACGCCATAGGGGTTGAGTGATACATGCCGCCAAATAAAGTCACCTCTTCCGGCCATAGGTTTGCTAAGAGTTGAATGGTCAGCAGGATACATGCCATGGGGCGTAACCAGTGACGTTGTGGAGCCGGTAAAAATAAATCTAACAGAAACATCAGAATAAAAACGGCTGTCAGACTCAGTTCGGCATGCATATGGAGTATTGCAGTTATGTCCATCATTGCTATTTTTTTAATTTTTAATTCTCAAATTTTAATTTAATAATTGACTTATGATTGGTTCTACACTGTTACTGATCAGATCGCTTATCCAGAATGGAGCCATTCCTAAACCTGCTACACAGGCGATGAGGCAGATAACGGCTACTCGTTCATCCCAGGTTGCGTCTGTGAGTTTCAGATGTTCGGGATTCAAAACTTTACCATAAAGAATTTTACCTACTACACGCAGGATATAGACTGCGGTAATGACGATACTTGTTGTTGCCACTAGGGTACATACGCGATGGAATGTATCATCATTTTGGAAAGAACCTACAAAGACCGTCATTTCAGCAACAAAACCACTTAGTCCCGGAAGTCCCAAATTAGCAAGACCAGCAATAACATAACCTACAGCCAGGAAAGGCATAATCTTCATCAAACCTCCCATTAATCGGACATCACGAGTGTGGGTACGTCCGTATATCATACCAATAAGGGCGAAGAACAAAGCGGTCATTAATCCGTGACTCAACATTTGGAGAATAGCACCCGTACAACTGGTGCGTGTCATCATCAGCAGGGCAAAGAGCACTAATCCGCAGTGGGATACGGAGGAATAGGCATTGATATATTTTAAGTCGGTTTGTACCACAGCACTGAATGCACCGTAAACTACAGAAATAGTGGTCAATATCAGGAATACATCTCCCCACATGGCTGCACCTTCAGGCATCAGGTACATAGCAACACGGAAGCATCCGTAACCTCCTAGTTTCATCAATACTCCAGCGTGAAGCATAGAAACAGCAGTCGGTGCAGAAGCATGACCATCGGGACTCCATGTATGGAAAGGGAACAAAGCTCCTAAGACTCCGAACCCCAAGAAGATAAGCGGGAAGAAGATGCGTTGCATTTCATGAGGTATATGCAGTTTGGCGATTTCCAGCAAGTTCATAGTTTCACCGCCTGCACCATAAAAAATACCGAGAATTCCGATCAGTAGAAATGCAGAACCACCCATTAACATTAATGTAAGTTTCATGGCGGCGTATTCTTTACGTCCGCTTCCCCATACACCGATGAGCAGATACATTGGAATTAAGGCTACTTCATAAAACATGAACATGGTGAACAGGTCTGTTGAAACGAAGAATCCGAATACCCCTACACTCAATAGAGTGAACCACATGAAATATTCTTTTGTCAATGGTTGTAACTTCCACGATGCAAAAGTACCGGTGAATACAATAATGGAACTAAGCAGCAACATTGCTACTGATATACCGTCTACTCCTACTGAGTAGCATATATGGAGCGGTGCATACCAAACTGTGCTGGCTGTGAACAGCATCTCTCCTGTAGCACCGGCTTGGCGTAGTTCGATATAATCAATGGTGAGGTAAACGGATAATGCCAATAATATGGAAGATCCGACAACCATCACTCCGCGAACTTGATTGACGCTGCGCGAAGCCCAAAGGCTCGCGAGCATCAACAAGGGAACTATAATGAAAAAACTTAGTATGTTCATCTTTTTAAATTAAAAATTAAAAAATGGCCATGCGGCGGATTTTTTATTATTCATTAAATTAATAGTATCAGCGTCAATATCAATGCACCTGCAAGGAACCAAATACTGTACTGCTGTACGTTTCCACTTTGCATGTCACGTATTTCATCGGCGGTAGCATGAGTACTCCACGCAGTGAAGTTAAAGAATTGATCGATAACGTGCCGGTCCCACCAGGCTATCGGAGTACTGATGCACCGGAAGATGATTTTCTTGGTTACGAACAACCATATCTCATCCATATAGAAACGGTGGTAAGCTGCTGTGTGCAAACGTGGGAATGTGCGCGCCAGATAGTTGGCTACGGGTTGTCTCTTACCTGCATACATCCATGTAGCTAAAGCGATGGATGCTATAGCAATAATGATACTTGTAGCAGCTATCTGCATATCCAGATGAATGGTATAGGCTTCTCCGTTACTACTGATCAGATTGCCGAAAGGTATGAATCCGGCAATACAGGTGATAGCGGCTAAAAACATCAGCGGGAATGTCATGGTAAGTGGAGCCTCATGCGGAGTATGTGCATCAGGTCCGGATTCGTGGGAGTGTCCTTTCCATTCTCCATTCCAGAAAATACAATAATAAAGGCGGAACATATAAAATGCTGTCATGGCGGCAATGCCTGTCATTATCCATCCCATAACAGGACTGAATTGGAAGCAGGCAGTCAGAATTTCGTCTTTAGAGAAAAAACCTGAGAATGGCCAAATACCCGAGATAGCCAGACAAGCAATCAGGAATGTCCAGTGGGTGACGGGCATGAATTTATGAAGTCCTCCCATGGCGCTCATCTCGTTACTGTGTACGGCATGAATGATACATCCGGCTCCTAAGAACAGCAATGCCTTGAACATGGCATGTGTGAACAGGTGGAACATGGATGCCATGTAGCCTAGTCCTCCTTCATGAGGGTTCATGGAAGTACAAACGCCTAATGCAACAATCATAAATCCAATTTGAGATATAGTGGAGAAGGCGAGCACCCGTTTGATATCGCTTTGTGCACACGCCACACTAGCGGCGTAGAATGCAGTGAACGCACCGATATAAGCTATCCAGTGCAGCACTTCGGGCGCATATCCTACAAACAACGGGAACATACGGGCTACCAGATATACACCGGCTACTACCATGGTAGCAGCATGGATTAATGCACTGACAGGAGTAGGACCTTCCATAGCATCCGGTAACCAGATGTGCAATGGAAACATCGCACTTTTACCGGCACCACCGATAAACATTAGCCCCAAGGCCAATGGTATCATACTTCCGGCAACTGCAAGTACCTGAAGTTGGGGGGTGAACGAGAATGTTTCGGCATAATAGCCGTAAATCAAGATACCGATCAGAAAGCCTAAATCAGCGAAACGGGTAACAATAAATGCTTTTTTACTGGCAGCAATCGCTTCTTTCTTGGTGTAATAAAAGCCGATAAGTAGATAAGAAGAAACACCTACCAGTTCCCAAAAGACATACATCTGGAAAATATTAGTTGCTACTACGAGCCCCAGCATGGACATGGTAAACAGGCTAAGAAATGCGTAGTAACGTTGAAAGCCTTTTTCACCTTTCATATATCCGAATGAATAGATATGTACCATCAGACTGACGGTGGAAATAACGACTAGCATCATAACTGAAATAGGGTCAAGCATGATTCCCATGTCAATATGCAGGTTCGTTGTGAAAGGTAACCATTCAAAATTATAAGGTGTGAGAGTAGGATAGACGCCTTCTGCCGTACGCCCTCCTGCAAAATAATTGAAGGCAGTGAGGTAGGAAAGCAACGTCACCCCTGCCAGTGAAACGGTGCCGATGGTCCCTGCCAATCCGTTCTTCATACGCATACCTGCCAGCCCCAGTATCAGGAAACTGAGGAAAGGTAGGATAAGGATTAGTATTGTATGTTCCATAATTAGTTTTTCATTTCATTTAAGTTCTTCACTTGGATATTGCGTACATTGCGGTAGATATTGATAATGATAGCAATAGCTACTGCTGTTTCAGCCGCACTCACGCCGATAGCGAACAGGGCGAAAAAAAAGCCTTCCAGTTCTTCGGGAAAGAGGTATCGGTTGAATACGGCGAAGTTGATGTCTACCGAATTCAGTATCAGTTCCACACTGATGAGCATGGCCAATAAATTGCGGCGGGTGAAGAAACCATAGATTCCCGCAAACATCATAAAGGTGGAAACCACCAGATAATATTCCATGTGTACCATAAGTTCTATCTTTTTCTAGCGATTAGGATTCCTCCTACGATGCAAGCGAGTAATAACACGCTGATTACTTCGAAAGGAAGGATATATTGATATTTTTCCATGCCCATCAGTGCATGACCGATCGTGCGTACATCCAGTTCACCATGAACAAAATGAGAGGGCAAGAATTCGTTCTTCAGCATGACGAACAGACAGATAGCCAGTCCTGCTATAGTAGAAATAGCTCCGGCCACCATCTTTCCATTTTTTAATCTCTCTGCTTTGTCTCCCTGTGAAGAGGTCAATAAGATACTAAATACATAAAGCACTGTTATACCACCGGCGTAAATCAGTAATTGTACAGCTCCCAAGAATGAGTAGTTGAGTTGGAAGTAAATACCTGCTGTACCAAATAAAACGAACAGCAGATAAGTTGCTGCACGCAAGATACGTGAGGTCGTGACTGCCAATACCGAACAGACAGCGATAAACAACGCCAGTACAATGAATACAATTAGTTGTAGTGTCATAATATCGTTTGTTTTTTATTTTTTGTTCAGAGTGAGAACTAGTTTGCTGCGGTCGAATACAGCATTTTCGAATTCTGTATCGAACCGAATGGCATCGTGTGGACAAGCGTTCACACAAAGTTGACAGAACATACAGGCTCCCAGGTCGTACTCATACTTTACCAATATTTTCTTTTTCTTGCCTGTTTCTTCGTTGGTCACAGATTCGCTGGTAATGGTGATTGTATCATTGGGGCAAGCCATCTGGCAAAGTCCGCAAGCAATACATTTGTTATTACCATTCTCATCAACCGGCATGATAAGCCGTCCTCGGAAACGGGGCGATATTTTTAATGTGGCACGGTTTTCGGGATATTGTTCAGTGACTTTAGGAGTGAAGAACTCTCGTCCTGTCACTTTCATGCCGGTAAGTAATGTACCGATGCCATGAAGCAGCCCTTTTATATAGGAATGTTTTTCTTCTTTCATCAGAAATGTAATTTAAATACAACAATAATTACCATCAACAACAGGTTGCACAAACCTATTGGAACCAAGTACTTCCATTCCAGCGTTAGAATTTGGTCAATACGCAGACGGGGAAATGTCCATTTGATCCACATTAGTAACCATACTACAAAGAATGACTTGCCAAAGAACCAAATAAATCCGGGTATATAATCCATGATGGCATTGAATCCGTCTAGCCCAGGAATATGTAGCGGCATCCATCCTCCCAGGAAGATGGTTGTGGCTACTGCGGCGATGATAAACAAGTTTACAAATTCTGCCACATAGAACAGGCCGAAGTGCATACCGGAATATTCGGTATGATATCCCGCAGTCAGTTCACTTTCTGCTTCAGGCAAGTCAAACGGGCCGCGGTTGACTTCTGCATTTCCGGCTATCAGATAAATGATAAAAGCGATCAATGCAGGTATATGTCCTTTAAAAAGGAACCAGCCGTCAGCTTGGCGTTCTACAATTTCGCTTAGTTGCATGGTATCTGTTAAGATTACAATGGTAAGGATGCTTAATCCTACAGATAATTCATAACTAATCATTTGAGCGCCACTTCGCATGGCTCCGATTAATGAATATTTGTTATTGGAACTCCAACCTGCCAGCAAAATACCTACCACGCCGATACTGGATGCTGCCAATAAGAAGAAAATACCTACATTGAAATCAAGGACCTCCATGCCCTTGTTGATGGGTAGGCAACTGAAAGCCATGATAGAGGCGAGGATAACAATGTAAGGTGCCAAATTGTACAGGAACTTGTCAGCATGCCGGATGGTGATAATTTCCTTGATCAACATCTTGAATACATCGGCAAACACCTGTATGGTACCTTGGGGACCTACACGCATTGGCCCCAAGCGGCATTGGAAAGCGGCGCACACTTTACGTTCCATGAAAATCATAATGATAGCAATAACTGCATATGCCAACATGATACATACGCCAATTACTATACATTCTATGAGCACTGCCAGTTCTTCAGGCATAAATGACGTGAGCAGTGAGTGTACCCATTGGGTGACTATACTAAAATCGAACATAATTTAATAATGTGTCAATTTGCTAATTTGCCAATAGGCAAACTTGTAATTATTTAATTTGTTAATTCTCAGTCTGATAAATAGTGCATTCTCCAAATTGTATATTGAAGAATCGGCACATTATTATCGGTCAATATCCGGTACTACATAATCCACCGTTCCACCAATAGCAATTAAGTCGGCAATTTTTGCGTTGCGGCACATAGTTTCCATTGCTGATACTAAAGGCAAACCGGTAGCGCGGAATTTCATGCGGTAAGGAAATTTGTCTCCACGACTTTCCAGATAAACACCGAACTCTCCGCGAGAACCTTCCACTGCGGCATAATAATTCCCTTCGGGCACACGTATAATCGGTTTCATCTTTTCCTGATAGTTCCCTTCAGGAATATTGTCTATCAGTTGCTCAATGATATCCATACTTTCCAGTATTTCTTCCATACGGACCATATAACGTGCAAAGCAGTCACCTTCAGTGTGGACAATCTCTTTAAAATCTACCTTGCCATACATCGCATAGGGATGACGCTTGCGGACATCGCATGCCCAACCGCTGGCGCGTCCTGTACCTCCTGTCGCTCCGAAAGAGATGGCATCTTCCCGTGAAAGAACTCCCACACCTTTCAAACGTTCTTGGGCAATGACATTTCCGGTGAATACTTCATGGTATTCTTTTAGCATCGGACGCAGATAAGCAATGAATTCTTTTACTTTCTGTACAAAGTCCGGAGCGATATCAGCTTGTACCCCTCCAATGGTGTTATAATTCTGTATCAAACGTCCTCCGGTAGTTGCTTCGAAGATATCCAATATCTTCTCACGATCACGGAATCCATAGAAGAATGCGGTCAAGGCACCCATATCCATACAGAGACAGGAGAAGAAAAGCAAGTGAGAATCTATACGTTGCAATTCGTCCATAATGGTACGAATGTATTGTACCCGTTCGCTTACTTCTACGCCCATTGCCTGTTCAATGCACATACAGAGAGCATGGCGGTTTTGGTGCGCACCTAAATAATCCAAACGGTCGGTCAGGGCCAAGGTTTGGGGATAGGTAAGACTTTCGCACATTTTTTCGATACCTCGATGGATGTATCCGCAGTGCACATCCAGTTTTTTGATAATCTCACCTTCCAGTGAAACACGAAAACGAAGTACACCGTGGGTTGCCGGATGTTGAGGACCTATGTTAATGATATATTCGTCCTCATCAAAAATGGTTTCGCGTTTTTCTATTACACTGCCATCATGTTGTACTTCTATATATTGTGTCGTGTCTACAGGTTCCTCATTGGTCATACGGAGTGGGTTGAGGCTTTCATCGTAGTCCTTACGCAATGGATAGCCTACCCAGTCATCACGCAGGAACAAACGGCGCATATCAGGATGTCCTATAAAGCGGATACCATAATAGTCGTACACTTCGCGTTCATTGAATTCAGCACCTTTCCAAATATCACTTACACTAGGAAGTTCCGGCTTTTCTCGGTTGGTTGTGCGAGTGCTGACCACTATATTTTCTCTTGTATTCGTATCTTCCAGATGATAGACTACACCTAGTCCTTCTTCGCCCCAGTCCATTCCGGTAAGGCTGCGTAGAAAATCCATATGTTTACCCTGCCGCAATTTCAGCATTTCTTCATGTAGCTTTTCGGCAGGTATTTCTATTCTTTCACTCATGCTTGTTCGGGATTTTGTGGTTCATTTTCTTTGCGGTTCACTCCGCCGAAGAATTTTTCCAGTTTTACTTTACGTTGCAATTGTATCATGCCGTACAACAAGGCTTCAGGTCGGGGCGGACATCCGGGAATATATACGTCAACGGGAAGAATTTTGTCTACTCCGTTCAATACGTGATATGATTTTTTAAAAGGACCGCCGCTAATGGCGCATCCGCCTACTGCAATGACGTATTTAGGATCCGCCATCTGGTCATACAAACGTTTTAGTACCGGAGCCATCTTGTGTGTGATAGTTCCTGCTACCATGATCATATCTGCCTGGCGCGGACTGGCACGGGCTACTTCAAACCCAAAGCGGGCGAAATCATACCGGGCAGCACCCACTGCCATAAACTCGATTCCACAACAACTGGTTGCAAATGTAAGCGGCCACAACGAATTGCTGCGTCCCCAGTTGATAAGGTCATCCAAACAGCCCACCAGTACTTTGGTACCGCCTTCATTGAGCTGCTTGACCATGTTTTCCAAATACTCATTGTCTTTGAAGTCTTCATAAGGAATAGACTTTATGGTTGGTTTCTTTACTTCCATTCCAACGCTCCTTTCTTCCAGGCATATGCCAGACCTAAAACTAATATAACTAAAAAGAAAAGGATGCTAAACAGACCGTACACTCCTAGGTCTTGTACCACTACAGCCCAGGGAAATAAAAATACTGTTTCCACATCGAACATCAGGAAGAGGATAGCAAATAGATAATAACCTACTTTGAATTGCATCCACGACCGTCCCCGCGTAGGAATACCACATTCGTAAGCTTCTCCCTTTTGTGAGTTGTATGAACGGGGAGAAATGGCACGGGCAATTCCCAATGCTACGGCAACTAATGCGATTGCCGTCAGGATAACGACAACTAATAATGTAAAATACATATCTAAACTTTTTTTGATTAGACAAACGAATAGAAAAATTTTCCTTATAAGACGTTTGTTATAAGGATTTCTACTCAGCAAAATGCTGAAAAAAGATTAAAAATTAAATGATGATCCGCCGGAGTGCATAGATATAATAATCTACTGCATCAGTGTAAAGCGAATGAAAAGTGTGGCAAACTATATGGTTTGTTTGTAGCTCCTGCTTTTTAAGTTCGTTCAATGCTGCTAAAATGCGGACTATACATTTGAACTTTGATGTGGAAGGGTTGTCAAGTGATATGGCTATTTGTGGCATATCTGCAAAATTATTGGTAAACAGGAAGTCCACTGTTCTTTTGCAGGGGTCTTGTTGTTGCTGGTAACAAGAGGTCTGTGGGGGTAAATCTGTTGTCTCAACCGTATGATAATCCTGACCTACTGTTATCGTAAACAGTAGAAATAATAGGATATATACAATGTATCTCAACATATTATTCATCTTGTTACCCTTTAAATGAGGGTGCAAAGATAGCCAATATTTGAAGCTTCATTGAGATTTTTTGAATTATTTATGTATAAAAATGGTTATAGGACGTAAATGTCAATGCTTTTTCCAAAAACTCGGCATGAAGAGCAGAAGTACGGTAAATAATTCCAAACGCCCTATCAGCATCAATATTGCACTTATCCATTTTGCTGCATCCGGCAACCCGTTCCATGAATAGGAAGGGCCGCATTTTCCAATACCTGGTCCTACATTGCCCAAACTGGAAATGACTACGCTATAAGCTTCTTCAAACCCTACTCCAAACAGCATAAGAACCAGCCATCCAATAAAAATAATAGCCATATATAGAAAAATGAATGCAAGTACTGCTGACTTGGTTGTTGATGAAATAACTTGGCGATTGATACGTACAGGAAGTATAGCATTGGGATGAATGATATGTTTGAATTCATTTTTAGAAACACGGCTCATAATGGCTATGCGTATACATTTTATTCCTCCTGTGGTGGATCCGGCACAAGCTCCAAACAGCATGATGATGCACATTAATGTCCAAAGTACAGGTACCCAGGTCATATAATCTGCAGAAATGAATCCGGTAGTGGTTTGTAAGGAAACAACCTGAAATATGGCTTTACGGAAAGATTCTTCAATACTGAACGGACTGGTGAAAATAAGAGTGACGGTAGTGAAAAGGGTAAAAAATCCCACAGTTCCCAAATACCAGTGGAGTTCTGTATTTTGGAATAAGCGTTTGAAATTTCCTTTTAAGAACAGTAGATATAGTAAGGTGAAATTGATACCTGCCAAAAACATGAATAGCGTAATTATATATTCTATGTAAGGAGAGTTGAAGGCGGCAATGCTATTTTGTTTGGTTGAATATCCTCCTGTGGCGGTAGTAGTCAGAGAATGACATACACTGTCGAAAAAGTTCATGCCTCCAGCAACCAGCAGAATAATCTCTGTAATGGTCAGCCCCAAATAGATAGTCCAAATCCATTTGGCCGTAACTCCAATACGCGGATGTACTTTATCATGGGTGGGACCGGTGGCTTCCGCTGCAAATAATTGTACACTGCCTACTCCGAAAATCGGTAATACGGCAATAGTAAAAAAGACAATTCCTAATCCTCCGATCCATTGTGTCATACTTCGCCAGAACAAAAGCCCGTGTGGCAATGACTCTATATTGTCCAAAATACTTGCTCCGGTGGTGGTGAATCCTGACATGGTTTCAAAAAAAGCATCCGTTATAGTGGGAATATATCCGCTTAGATAGAATGGAAGCATACCGAATAAAGAAAAAAACACCCAGGCAAGGGTTACAATAACGTATCCATCGCGGCGGCTGATTCTCTTTTCTGCATTTTTCCCTGCTAAAGCGGCTATGCTACCTGCTCCGGCTGTTATTGCGGCAGAATATAGGAAAGCTGAAATATCTGATTCATTATAATAGACAGCGAGAAACGAGCATAGAATAAGAAACCCCGCTTCGATGAAGAATAACGCCCCCATAATCCGGGCTATCATTTTTGCATTTATCATCAATTGAAGAATTTTTCTATTTTCTTAATCATCATACCTAGACAGAATACTACGACATGGTCGTTAGGTTGGATGACGGTATTACCTGTCACCAGTATCCCTTCACCGTTGCGAATCAGTCCGCCAATGGTGGCACCTTTGGGAAGGCCGGCATCTTTGACAGCGCATTTGGTTATACGTGAACCGTTTTTAACCGTAAATTCGGCTACATCAGCATTGGCAAAAGTCAGACATTTTACGTTGGAAACATCTGCATCCAGCATCATTTGATAGATATGGCTGGCGGCAATCATTTTTTTATTGATAACCGTACCGATATCCAGGCTTTCTGCCATGCTGATATAATCGATATTTTCTACTTCTGCCACAGTTTTGGTTACTCCCATACGTTTGGCGGCAAGACAAGCCAGAATGTTTGTTTCAGAATTGTCCGTCAGAGCGACAAATGCTTCCGTGTTTTTTAACCCTTCTTCCATGAGCAGATCCATATCCCGTCCATCTCCGTTGATAATCATTACTTTGTCATCTACCACTTCGGTCAGCCGGTTACATCTGTTGATGTCATTTTCAATAATCTTGACCTGCATGTAATCCGGTACATATTGTGTGGTGCGAACAGCTATGCGGCTGCCGCCCATAATCATCACATTGCGTACATCGGGATAATTTTCTTTTCCTGTAATCTTGCGGATATAGGGAATGTATTTCTTTGTTGTTGTGAAATAAACAATATCATGCAGTTTGATAACATCATCTCCCCGGGGGATGATTGTTTCATTTCCCCGTTTGATAGCTACAATGTGGAATGGAATATTACGTCCTCCCAGTTCATGAAGGGGAACGTTCAGAATTTCTGCCGTTTCGCGCATTTTGGTACCTATCAGGACCAATGCACCACCGCAAAATTCCCACCATTGGCGTATCCAGCTCATTTTGATGGCATCTACTATATCTTTGGCGGCCAGCATTTCCGGATAAATCAGTGAGTGTACTCCTAGTTGGGAAAAGAATTCTTTATGTTTAGGAAGTAAATATTCGTAATTGTCAATCCGGGCTACAGTCTTTTTTGCCCCCATATTGGTAGCCAACATACAGGCCGTCATATTGCGGCTTTCTTCCGGCATGACCCCGATAAATAAATCCGCGCCTGCCACTCCTGCATTCTTAAGGCCGGAAATGGAGGTGGGGGATGCATTGACAGTCATTAAATCGAAGTTGGAATCAAGTTTGCTCAACTTTTCTTCGTTTTCATCCATCAAAATGATGTCTTGCTTTTCATCCGATAATAATTTCGCCAGATGGGTGCCTACTGCTCCTGCTCCTGCAATAATGATTTTCATTGTTCGTCTCTCTTAGAATGATATCAAAACTTTGTAAATACCTTCTTCGTCCATGCCGCAAATATGATATAGTTCTTTTACTGAACCATGCTGGACAAATTGATCCGGTAGTCCGATACGTTTTATTTGCGGATTATACTCATTGTCTGCCATAAATTCCAGTATGGCACTGCCCATTCCACCTTTTAGCACACCGTCTTCAACAGTGACCACTTGCTTGAATCTCTTGCCTATTTCGTGTAACATACTTTCATCTAACGGCTTTAAGAAACGCAAATCATAGTGAGCAATGCTTTTTCCTGTTTCCTGTTCGGCATGTGTGATAGCCTTTTCTGCTTGAACGCCAATGGGCCCCAGCGTAATGACCGCTATGTCTTTTCCTTCTTTCAATTTTCTTCCTTTTCCTATCTCAATCTCTTGCATTGGACATTTCCAGTCTACCAATGAACCTCTTCCACGTGGATAACGGATGACAAAAGGACCTTTGTCAGGTAACTGGGCGGTATACATCAAACAACGCAGTTCATGTTCGTTGTAAGGGGAGGCCACAATGAGATTGGGTATCGGTCTCATATAAGCCAGATCGAATGCTCCGTGATGAGTAGGACCGTCTTCTCCTACCAATCCAGCGCGGTCCAGGCACAATACTACATTGAGTTTTTGTATCGCTATATCGTGAATCACATTGTCATAGGCACGTTGCATGAAAGACGAATAGATATTGCAGAAAGGCAATAGACCATCTTTTGCCATTCCTCCTGAAAAGGTAACGGCATGTCCTTCGGCAATTCCCACATCAAAACCTCTTTCGGGCATGGCTTTCATTAATATGTTCATAGAGCACCCTGAGGGCATTGCGGGAGTGACTCCTACGATTTTATCATTTGTTTGGGCCAGTTCCAATAGGGTATTTCCAAAAACATCCTGAAACAAAGGGGGCATTCCTTTGGTATCGACAACGATACGCTCTCCGGTTTCCTTGTCGAATATGCCCGGAGCATGCCAGATGGTGGCAGCTTTTTCTGCCGGACCGAAACCTTTTCCTTTGGTGGTATGTATATGGAGCAGTTTAGGTCCTTGCATATCTTTAATCTCTTTTAATACACGTGCCAAATTGTTGACATCGTGTCCATCAATAGGTCCGAAATAACGGATATTCATGCCTTCAAATACGTTTTGCTGTTGTACCAGCATGGATTTCAGGCTGTTGTTAAATCGTATCAGGCTTTTCCGGCGTTCTTCGTTCAGGATACCCCATCGATGGAACATTTGTGATATTTTATAGCGTATCCGGTTGTATCCTTCAGACATTTGCAGGTTCAACAGATATTGTTTCATGCCTCCTACACTACGGTCTATAGCCATGTTGTTGTCATTCAGGATAATCAGAAGGTTATTAGGAGTTGCCGAGGCATTGTTCAGCCCTTCGAAAGCCAGCCCTCCACTCATGGAACCGTCACCAATTACAGCAACGACATGCCGGTTATTCTCTCCGTGCTTTTTGGCTGCTACAGCCATACCTAAAGCTGCGGAAATAGAATTTGACGCATGCCCGCAAGTAAATGTGTCATATTCACTTTCGGATGGAGAAGGAAAAGGACGTATGCCATTCAGTTTACGGTTGGTACAGAACGCATCCCGGCGTCCGGTTAAAATTTTATGCCCGTAAGCTTGATGCCCTACATCCCATACAATGCGGTCATAGGGTGTGTTGAATACATAATGTAAGGCGACGGTCAGTTCTATTACGCCCAAACTGGAACCGAAATGCCCCGGATTACATGAGAGCTCATCTATAATCTTTTGCCTTAGCTCTTTACACACTTCGGGCAGTTTGTCTGCGCTTAAATGGCGCAAATCATCCGGAGTATCTATGCTTTGCAGTAAGTTATATAAATTATCCTGTTCCATTCCTATGATATGATAAATATCGTGCAAAAATAGCATAAATATGTGTATTATGATTACATTTGCCCTTAAATTTTAAAAGCTTTCCTTATCGTATGAATTTCAGAACGCAAGTAGAATTACCTAAAAGGGAAACAGAAATCCGGCATTCGGACCGAATCATGCTATTTGGTTCTTGTTTTGCAGAAAACATCGGAAATTTGTTGTTGGCAAATAAGTTCCGTTGTGATGTAAATCCTTTTGGAATCCTCTATAATCCTTTATCCATAGTGGAAGCTCTTTGGCAAATTCTATCCCATCAAACATATACGGAAGAGGATTTGTTCTATGCCGGAGGCTGTTGGCACAGTTGGATGCATCATAGCGTTTTTTCAGCCTCTACGGCAGCATCTTGTTTGTCTTCTATAAATACGCGGCTGGAACAGGCTTCAGCCGGACTTCCTCAGCTTGATTGGCTGGTTATTACTTGGGGGACTGCATTTGCTTATTGGCTGAAGGAAAGGACCATGGTGGTAGGAAATTGCCACAAACAGCCCGACAGCCTTTTTACCCGACAACTTCTTACGGTAGAGGAAATTGTCACTGAATGGGAATGTGTGTTGGTGGAATTGAGAAAAGTAAATCCGTTCTTGAAGATACTTTTCACTGTCAGCCCCATACGGCATAGCAAAGATGGTATGCATGGTAATCAGATAAGTAAGTCCACTTTGCTTCTTGCGGTGGATGAATTATGCCGCCGCTGGTCTGATTGTTACTATTTCCCTTCTTATGAAATCATGATGGATGAACTTCGTGATTATCGTTTTTATGCAGATGACATGTTGCATCCTTCTCCTGTTGCTGTATCTTATTTATGGGAATGTTTTACAGAATGTTATTTTAGTAAAGAAACGGATAGAATAATGAAAGAGTGGGAGGATATCCGGAAGGCTTTAGCTCACAAACCGTTTAATGCCCAATCTGAAACATATCGCAAATTTTTAACTCAAATAGTGTTAAAGATAGAGCGACTTAAAGAAAAGTTCCCGTATTTTGACCTTCAAAAAGAATTAGAACAATGTCAAGCTCGATTGAAAATATAGAAAAAGTTCTGGGAGCAAAGCGGTTTGGGGACCGTAGTGCACAGATTGATTGGATTTTAACTGATAGCCGTTCATTGTGCTTTCCGGAAGAAACATTATTTTTTGCTTTAAAAACCAAACGGAATGACGGGCATAAATATCTTCCGGAATTGTATGAACGTGGAGTCCGTAATTTTGTAGTGGGCGAATTGCCGGCCGATATGAAATCTTTTCAAGATGCGAATTTCCTGCAGTTGGCCAATCCTCTGAAAGGATTACAGAAATTGGCGGAAAAGCATCGGGAGCAGTTTCAGATTCCGGTTATAGGAATTACAGGCAGCAATGGAAAAACCATTGTGAAGGAATGGTTGTATCAATTGCTGAGCCCGGACCGTGTGGTAACCCGTTCGCCACGTAGCTATAATTCACAGATAGGTGTGCCACTTTCGGTATGGTTGATGAATGAACGCACTGAGTTGGCTATTTTTGAAGCGGGTATTTCCGAAATGGGGGAAATGGAGGCGTTGCAGACTATCATTAAACCTACTGTGGGGATTTTGACTAATATTGGTGGTGCGCACCAAGAGAACTTTTTCTCTTTACAGGATAAATGTATGGAGAAGCTTACTTTGTTCAAAGACTGTGACGTCATCATTTATGATGGCGATAACGAACTGATCAGTTCGTGTGTGGCAAAATCTCTTTTTACCTCGCGTGAGATTGCTTGGTCGAAAAAGGACAATGAACGTCCGTTGTTTATTGAGTCCATTCAAAAAGGGGCACATGCTACCACTATTAAATACCGTTATCTGGGGATGCCGAATGAATTTAGTATTCCTTTTATAGATGACGCTTCTATTGAGAATTCGCTGCATTGTCTGGCTGTGGCTTTGTATATGATGGTTTCCCCTGAACAAATAACCGAGCGCATGGCGCGTTTGGAACAGATTGCTATGCGTCTGGAGGTAAAAGAGGGCAAGAATGGCTGTGTGTTGATCAATGATAGTTATAATTCGGATTTGGCTTCTTTGGATATTGCTCTTGACTTTATGTCGCGTCGTTCTGATGATAAAGGAAAAAAACGGACACTTATCCTCTCGGATATGCTTGAAACAGGCCAGAGCGGCAAACTGCTTTATCGTCAGGTAGCCGAATTGGTACATAGCCGGGGAGTAGAGAAGATTATCGGGGTAGGAGAGGAAATTCGGACTGCTGCTGCCCGTTTTGAGATAGAAAAGTATTTTTTCCGTACTACAGAAGAACTGTTGGAGTCGGATTTGCTGGCTGGGCTGCGTAATGAGGTGATTTTGGTAAAAGGTTCGCGGGCTTTTCATTTTGACCGGATTTCAGATCGTTTGGAACTGAAAGTGCATGAAACCATTTTGGAGATCAATTTGAATGCTTTGGTTGATAACTTGAATTATTATCGCAGCAAACTGAAACCGGAAACAAAAATGGTATGTATGGTGAAGGCTTCTGCATACGGTGCCGGTTCATACGAGATAGCTAAGACACTGCAAGATCATCGTGTGGATTACTTGGCAGTAGCTGTGGCTGATGAAGGTTCGGATCTGAGGAAAGCGGGAATTACCTGTTCCATTATGATTATGAATCCTGAGTTGACAGCATTCAAGACCATGTTTGATTATAAATTGGAACCCGAGGTTTACAGTTTCCATTTATTGAATGAACTGATTAAAGCTGCCGAAAAAGAAGGGGTAACGAATTTCCCCATTCATATTAAATTGGATACGGGAATGCACCGTTTGGGTTTTGCACCCGAAGAGATTCCGGAACTGATAGACCGTCTGAAGAAACAGACAGCTGTTATTCCACGTTCTGTATTCTCCCATTTGGTAGGCAGTGACGGGGCTCAGTTTGATTCGTTTACGCGCAGACAGATAGAAATGTTTGAAGCTGCTTCTGAATGTTTGCAGGAGGCTTTTCAGCATAAGATATTGCGTCATATCTGTAATACAGCCGGGATAGAACGTTATCCGGGTGCTCAGTTCGATATGGTGCGTTTGGGAATCGGTCTTTATGGAATTGATCCGTTTACCAATCAGATCATCCATAATGTAAGTACATTAAAAACCACTATTCTTCAGATTCATGAGGTTCCTAAGGAGGAAACAGTGGGGTATAGTCGTAAAGGACATTTGGAAAGGGATTCCCGCATTGCCGCTATTCCTATCGGCTATGCCGACGGGCTGAACCGACGTTTGGGAAATGGACATGCCTACTGTTTGGTGAATGGGCAGAAAGCGCCATACGTGGGTAATATCTGTATGGATGTATGCATGATTGATGTGACGGATATTGATTGTAAGGAAGGGGATAAAGCTATCATTTTCGGAGATGATTTACCGGTCACTGTCCTGTCAGAGATTCTGGAAACTATTCCATACGAGATCTTGACCAGTGTGTCTAATAGGGTAAAACGAGTTTATTACCAGAATTAACGAAAAAAAGAACGAAAGAAAAAGACTTGAAAAGGATGAACATACGTTACTTTTGCGTATCTTTAGGAAGTTACTAAAAATAGATAGCTATGAAACGTATATTCTTCCTTTTGTTATGTCTTTGTTTCTCGGTGTTGTCATTTGCCCAGAGAACGAATGAGACCAAGCAGTTGACCAAACAGGACTCTTTGCGTTTGCAGCAACTATTGAGCGGTCAAGTAGAAATTGTGATAGATGATGAAACACAGAAAGAGATTGACAGATTGTTCAATCCCGAAAAGTGGAAAATGAAATCAACTCCCTTCCCTAAAAAAAACATGAAGTTTGAAACGGAACTTCCTCGTTATTATATCTCTCAAATGGATACAATAGATGGTAGAGGGTATATCAGGTTATTGCCGTACGGACCGTTTGAAACTCCGGAAGAGGAACAAATTTATGTAGAGATTCCTATCAACAAAGAGTTGTTGGCAGGCTATGATCCTCGTTTGGAACCTGCGCCGGCAGGCAAATTTACTCCTAGCGCTTTGATGGTGGGGGCGGGTATCAGTGCTACGTTTGATGCCGATAAGCTGCTGGGAATCATTTTCAGTAAGAAAATGCGTGCAAAAGCCCGTAATGCCAAAGAGGCTGATGCCTGGAAGAGTTATTGAACTATTAAGTAAAGAAACGAATGCCGGATATATGTGGAATACACCGGGATCTTGTGAATTTCATGTTGAAAAAACAGGAGCCACGTTTGGATAGTGCCAGCCGTGGCTCGTGATTAGATATTGTTGAATTTGATTTATTCAACTGCTGATCTTATTTTATATTATTTATACTTACCTTTTTCCAAATGAAATTGTCAATCATTTCTTTGTCGCATTCCCCGTTTTTAGCTTTAATGTTCAGGTTTTCGAATGTAAAGTTAGTAAGTTGATATTGATCAGACTTTTCTACGCTGAAGAAATTATCGCATTTAAAATCAATGTTTCTCATTGTCACATGGTTTGAGTAAGAAACGGGAATGTCTTTTCTGTCTTTCAGGTCAAAGAATTGTGTCCAAGGCTTGATATACAGAAAATGGTCTGCATCTCCGGTGATATCCTCCACCAGAATATATTCATATTGTTGAGGAGTGTCCGGCCGCATCTTTAACCATAACAAACGATTGGCATTGGTGATGTGGATGCGTCGCAAGATAATATTGCGATTGTGGATGGATTCGCTTCCACAAGTGAGGGCGCCGTGGCAGAAGCCGTAGGTACAATCTTCGATGATGATGTTGGAATTACCTCCATTGTTCGGGTCTTGGTCTGCCCAGGGACCTTTGCCGCCTTTTAAGGCTATGGCGTCATCATTGACAGACATATAGCAGTTCTTCACCAGTACATTGCTGCATACATCAATATCAATGGCATCCGTACTTGGAGCCTTTACCGGTTTCTCCGGTGAGAAAATATAGAGGTTCAGTAATTTTATGTGATTGCATTTATAAAGATGGGTAGTCCAAAAGGGAGAGTTGATGAGGCGTACTCCTGAGAGTTGGACGTTATTGCTATGGGAGATATGAACCAGCCGGGGACGTAATTCATCCATATTGGTACATTGGGGATTGACTTTTCGACGAAGCCAGAATGATTTCCAGTATCTTAATCCGTTGCCATCAATCGTGCCTTTTCCGGATAACGTAAAACCGTCCACTTTGTCGGCATTGACCAACGCCGCGAAATATTTCAAGCTTTGCCCTTCCATGCGGGTATCTATGATGGGGAAGTTGCTGATATCATCACTTCCCTTCAACACAGCTCCTTCCTCCAGATGCAGGTGTGTTTTGGGTTTGAAGAACAGCGCTCCGCTTAAATAGGTTCCTTTGGGAATGACGATAACTCCGCCGCCATTTTGTGCGGCAGCATCAATGGCAGATTGGATTTTCTCTGTTTGTAACAGGGTGCTGTCATTGATGACACCGTAATCTGTCAGAATGTATTTCTTGCCTAATGTGTTTATATCTACTATCTTACTGTCCTTAAACCAATCGGATACAGGCGTGCCGTCCGGAAATTTTTCTTGTGCCAAAGACGGAAGGCATAGAAAGGCGGCACATACAAAAGTTATTAATTTCATGATTCTGCTATTAAATTAATCACTATTCACTTGTTTATTGTCGGAAATCAAACATCAAATTCAGATGTAACCCTTCATCCCCCGATTTGATACGGATATTACCCGGCTGGCTGTTCGGCCCTTGTTGCTCGATGGGTTTAAAGGAGCAAATAGCCGGGATGTCCAGCAGGAAGGATATATCTCCTTCAGGGAATTTGGGCATGGTGTCTTTTACGCGTCCTTTCGGTTCTTCGGGAGTGAACACATGGAAGAAGATACCGTCATTCCGGGAATAAACGGTGAACGGTGTCGTGTTACTTTCCAAAGTGGCCCAATACATATTGGCATGATATCCTTTGAATTCCGGATAAACCAGATTTTCAAAACTTTCTCCGGTGATGGTATTGTTATACTCTTTGTGCCATACTCCATAGTTTGTTCCCGGAATCCGGTTTTTCCAGACACGGTACGGGCCACGGCCCATCCATTTCATGCCGGAGCAATTCTTTTCAGGATAAGAGAAAGTCAGACCGAGATTGAATACTTTGGAGTCCATGAAAGCATCATCGAATCCACCTCCGCCGGAAGCCCGGTTCAGCAGAATGGCATCCATATAGAGTAATCCTTTGTCCGTAAGACGCCATACGATGGAGTCGGCGGCACCTTTGTATTTGGCACAGTAAACAGCCCCCTCGTTGCTGTTGCGGACATAACTCAATGTTGGCTCGTAGCGCATTTTCATGCCCACTGCCACAGGACCGTCTTTGAATGGAACTTCTGTTCCTCCTGATGTGATACGGCTGATCATGCCGGTAGCCGGATCAAAAGTGACGGTTACACGGTCGCTTTTCAGTTCGATGGAGGTAGCGGTTTGAGTGGCGGTGGCCGGTTGTACCGCTTCCAGGGTCATCGGAGTCTGCGCCATTTTATGATCAAAGTATTGTTTGGCCAGCCGGATAGGATAGGTCCAGTTACAGATACTTTTCCCCTCTTTGTCAAATGCCTCTAACTCCAGTACATCACCTTCCCGGAAAGAAGCAGGAAGAGTGAAGCGGGCTTTTCCGGTTTCACCCGGTGTGATGGCAGGCAGTTGTACATGGCCTTCTGCGATAACTTTACCGCTTTCCATGGCATTTTTCAAAGGTGTTTCGCAAGTACGTATTTTGTAAGTCATGCGACATTTGTCCAGGTTAGTATACGTATATTCATTAGTAACCAGGAAGCTGCCGTCAAAGTGGTCGGTAATCAGCAGGGGTTTTAACTGGATGGGCGACCATTGTGCGCGGATAGCATAGTAACTTCCTTCTTTTTCTCTACGCGGACCAACTACCCCGTCAGGAGCATTGGATTTATCAGAATCCAATATGCCTCCTTTATCAGAACGTTTGGGGGCTTCGTCACAGAATACCCAGATAAAGCCTCCGGCAAACAGAGGGTTCGTGCACCAACGATCCCAAAAGTCACGTAGTCCGGCACCGCCTCCCTGATCGTACATGGCATGCATGAATTCGGTAGGCATAAATACTTTATAGCCGTTGGTAAAACGTGCCACTCCGGTCAGATAAGTGGGATAATGGTGGGTGTCCAGATCATTGAAATCGGCCCAAGGGTGTACCGTGTGGCGTTTCTGTAATTTATCGTATTTGGCGAATAAAGGATCCAGATTATAATTCCATCCTCCTTCGTTGCCATTACTCCAAATAATGATGGAAGGATGGTTTACATCGCGTTCTATCATTTCTTTGACTAATTTAGGACCTACTTTTGAATCGTATCCGTTTTGCCATCCTGCCAGTTCGTCCATATAGACAATTCCTAATGAATCACACATATCCAGGAAATGTTCATCAGGCGGATAATGTGAACGGACCGCATTCATATTCATTTCTTTTACCAGCAAGGCATCCTGACGGCTCATAGCCGCACTGGTAGCACGACCTCCATCCACGGAAAAAGAATGGCGGTTGACACCTTTCACCACTAGTTTGGTTCCATTCAGATAAACTCCGTCTTGTGGAAAGAACTCAATGGTGCGGAAACCTATCCGCGTTTCACGGCTTTGCACCGTTTTCCCTTCGGGGTCTTTCAGTTCCAGTCTGGCTACGTACAGATTGGGGTCCTCTGTAGACCAAGGCTGGATATTCATCCAGTTTCCTTCCACCAACTGTTCCTTGTTCGAATCCTTAATCTGATGAGAAACGGTAGGTTTGTTTCCTTGAGTGTACATTTCTTTTCCATCCTTTAATGAACGGACGGAAACAGACAATTCATATCCTTTGGCATCCCCTTCCATTTCTATTGCCGCTTGCAATTTTCCATGCTGATCGGCGTTCAGAACAAAATGTCGCATGTGGACTGCCGGAACAACTTCCAGCCATACGGGTCTGTAAATACCACCATACAGCCACCAGTCGGCTTTACGTTCGGCTGCATTGATGGATTTGTTGGCTGATTCTTTGGCTATCTTTACTTCAAGCAGGTTCTTTTTGCCGGGCTTCAATAAATCGGTGATATCATAACTGAAGCGGTAGAATCCTCCCTGGTGCATTTCGCCTGCGGGTTTTCCATTGATGAAAACTTCCGTGTCGGTCATCACTCCGTCAAAGAATATTTTTATCCGCTCACCGGGAGTTGTTGCCGGAGATTCAAATTTATATCGGTAAATACCCGTTTCGTCGCTTGGCCTTTCACCTTTTATAGTATACCAACGACCGTAAGTATATTCTCCGAATCCTTGCAGTTCCCAGTTGCAAGGTACTTCGATCTTTTTCCATTTCCCACTGTTTTGTCCTCCCGAACAAAAGAACTCCCAAGTCTTGGTGTTGTCAATACCGGTTCCCGATAAATAGATACGCTCGGGGTGCGGAGCTTGTGCCTGCACGGTTGGTCCACTCCACAGGGCAGCTATTGTTAAAGCCGCCAGTTTGGTCCATTTGTTTTTCATAATACCATTGAATACTGTTTTCATGATACAAAAATAAGGCGGGATAACCCGCCTTACAATGGAAAATCATACATTATGATGAAAAATGATACAGTTATAGGGGATTATAGTTGCGGAAGTGGGTGTGATAAGTGTGATTATTTAGGAGAAAGATTGGAACGCAAATGACGCGAATGACACAAATAAAGCCCTCTCACTACATAGAGGCAAAACCTACCGAAAGGTTAAATTTGTGTCATTTGCGTTCCAAATCAGACCGATATTTAGTTACTTTATTTCTATCCTCATGGGAGATTCCTTTTTATACTCAACCTTTTCCTGATTGGCATTGATGTTCTTGAAAACAATGTTTCCGGATCTTTCCCCTTCCACATTCACCATGATCTCTCCGGCGGGGAGTTTGAAATGTATATCCTCGAACAGGATGTCTTTTCCATCCAATATGTGAATGTCATTATGCTGTGCTTCTATCGTCAGCTTCCGCATCGTAAATCCGGCGGCATCATTCAGGGCGCCGATTAATTTCTTGCATTTGATCTCTCCATTTTCCACCACTACCTGGTTGAAAGGTATTTCGGGAATACCATTGGCGGTAAAGAACTGGTCGGCTGATTCTACAATGAAATCTTTGATCAGGATATTCTTTACATCAGGCGTCAGCCGGTTTACTTTTCTTGCCGGATAGCGTGCGGCCAGTTCGCCCATATAATAAGCACTGCCCAACAAATCCCAGGTAAAGGCTTTTCCTACATTGATCATGCGCAGTCTCTCATAGTACGTGTTGTCACTGCCTCCTCCACGGTTGCGTCGTGTCTTGAAACGGATGCCGGTACGGGTTCCGTCGAATACACAATCGTGTACATACAGATTCTTGATCACTCCGGCTGTTTCACTACCACAAGTTATCCCGCCATGTCCATGCTGGGCCAGCGAGTAGCGGATAACTACATTTTCTGTAGGTTTGCCTACACGTAATCCGTCTTCTGCTCTGCCGGCTTTCAGGGTAAAGCAATCATCACCACAGTTCAGCGTGCAGTATTCAATCAGTACGTTTTTACAAGATTCTATGTCAATGCCGTCTCCGCTGGGCACCTTGGTAGAGTTGACGGTAATGCCTCTTATAATTACATTCTCGCAATAAATGGGTACCACATTCCACAAGGTACTTCGTTCCATCGTGATCCCTTCTATTAATACATTGGTACAGTTGATGGGAGAGATTGTTTTAGGACGATAGAAAGTCCTGCCTTCCATACCGTCATAGATACGTTGTTCTATAGGCATGTCCCACGGAACATCTTTTTCTACCACTGAAGCACCGTTAGGACGTTTTCTGATTTCAGCATCCATAGGTGGTCCGTAAATGGTTCCTTCTCCCGTAATGGCGATGTTGTTTTCCCCATTGGCGTAAATAAAGGCGGCCGGCCCCATTATTTCTATCCCTTCATGGCGTGTGAAAACCGCCGGCAGATAATCTTCCGCGCGACCGGCAAACTCTATTTCGGCTCCTTTGGCTAAATGTAGATTAACATTACTTTTCAGTACAATACGGGCCGATTTCCATTTTCCCTCAGGAATGACGACTGTTCCTCCTCCTTGTTTGCTGACTTCGGCAATCGTCCGGTTCACTAAATCAGTAATAGGGGCATCTTCTGTCATTCCTTTGTCTTTCATATTGACGATGAAATCAGGGAAAACGGGACGCTTCAGTTGAGGCATATTGAAATAGGGATTCTTGATCGGAACGATATTCCGGGGCATGGCTTGTGCACCTACTTCATTTAAATAGGGGATAGCCGGTTTCAGTTCTGCTGTCAGTTTATCCAATACTTCCGGATTCGAGTTTGCTTGTATTGTTCTGATGTTATGAAGACTTGTGTCGCTTCGGACAGTATATAAAGATTCCCCATTGGTAATTTCATTGATATGGGGTGGGGTATAGTTTTTTTGATTATCAGTTTGGATATTTGTATTTTCTATCTTTTGAGCGACACTTTGTGTGCTTGCCATACATATCCCGATACACAGTCCCCAAAAAGCGTTTCTTGTCATACTTAGTTTTTTAAAAGTTAAATGGCCTTCATTTTGCGGCTCTTATAGGTAGTGACGTTTATAGATCGAATTTGTAACCATTGGATTTGTTCTTATTTTTATAAAGCGGTTCGATGTCTTCTTGTTTGTCTGTAAATAGAAGAAAAAGGTTATTTTTATAGGAGTTAAACCAAAATATGCTGTATATTTGAAGGCGAAATAATCAAATACCTATGAAAAAGTATATTATAACTCTGCTGTTTTGCACGTTGTTCTGTCATCCGGGCATTGCTCAAGGTTTGAAATCCGTTTCTATTCTGGGGGATTCTTATTCCACTTTCGAAGGCTATGTTCAGCCCGATACTAATTTTGTATGGTATCTGAAGACGCCTCCTAAAGGACGGAAGACAGATATGGTTTCTGTACGTAATACCTGGTGGCATCAGTTTATTAAGGAGAACAACTACCATCTTTGTGTGAATAATTCGTTTTCCGGTGCTACTATTTGCCATACCGGTTACCGTTCGGAGGATTATAGCGACCGTTCTTTCATCACCCGGATGAAGGCGTTGGGCTGTCCTGATATTATTTTTATTTTTGGCGCGACTAATGATTATTGGGCAAAATCTCCTTTAGGAGAGTATAAGTATGCGGATTGGTCTAAAAAAGATTTGTATTCTTTCCGCCCTGCCATGGCTTATATGCTGGATACAATGATTGATTACTATCCTAATGTGGAGATTTATTTTTTGTTGAATGATGGTTTGGGAAACGAGATAACAGAATCAGTCAGAACGATTTGCAAACATTATCAGATCGATTGCATCGAATTGAAAGGGCTTGATAAGATGAGCGGCCATCCTTCGGTGAAAGGGATGAAACAGATTAGTGAACAGGTGAAGGCGTATATGGCTGCGCACGGAAAGTGACATGATCGTTTTTAAAGCCTGTTTAAATTTTTGTTTTCATTTCAGAATGACAATGCTGATGCAAATTTAAACAGGCTAAAAGGAATATAATTCTTTTGATAAACTTAGTCAATGGTTTTATGAATCCTGGCTTTTGATGGGCGACTGATAACAAGTATCTTTGTGGCTTGATGAATGTCGCATCCAGACATTAGACCTCATCATTCACTATCCAACGTCCCGATTTATTGCTTCCTTCGCGTCTTATGTAACCGGCATCACGCAGTTCCTTGATTTTCTTTTCAATCGAGCGACGGGTGACGGAGAGTGCAGCTGCGATTTCATCAAGGGTGACAGCCGGATTACGCTGGATTTGTTCAATGATTTGTTCCGAACTTATCCCGAACTTATCCCGAATTTTATCCCGAACTTCCATCACATTGTGCTGAGATATAAGACTGCCTTGATGTCTCTTGAGGGTGTTTAAAATCTCTTGAAGCATAAATTCAATGAAAGGTCCTGAATCAGCTGTTGCAGTGCTGTGCTGTATTGCATTATAATAAGCTTCTTGATTGGCATAGACCATATTTTCTACGGGCAGATATTCAAAAAGCGGATGCAGTCTGCCTAAAATTAGTGATTGCCAAAGACGGCCCATACGCCCATTACCATCACTGAATGGATGAATAAATTCAAATTCATAATGGAACACACAACTGCGAATGAGTAAATGGTCTTTGGCCTGTTTGAGCCACTCAAATAAATCATCTATCAAAAAAGGAACGCGATCGGCAGGGGGAGCCATGTGTACCAATTTTTCTTCTGAGAAAACACCGACTCCACCACGGCGGAATTTGCCGGCATCGTCGGTCAGTGCCATCATCATTGTACCGTGTGCCTTTAACAAGTCATTTACATCAAACGGATTTAATTTTTCGTAAAGCTCATAGGTCTTTATAGCGTTTTTAACCTCTTGAATCTGTCGCAAAGGTGCCATAACCGTTTTACCATCAATAATGTCTTTCACTTCGTCTTCCGACAGCATATTCCCTTCAATGGCCAATGAACTATGGATTGTTCTTACTCGATTGGCTTTTCGCAATCTCAGCCCATCGCTTTGCTCTAAACGAATGGCGTATCGCTCAATCTGTGCAGATATTTCTGCAATCAAGTTGATAGCGTTGGTTGATATGGTAAATGGTGGTATATACATGGTATAAACAATTATTTATCGTTGTACTTATCTGTCACTTTATGTAAGATAAGCTTAGGCTAAAGTACAAAAAAGAAACGAATAAGTGGATGCAAACTGGGCAAAAGTGCGATTCGAATTTCTGTATTCTAAATATAGTTGCAAGGAACGGATTTAATTAATATTGATAAATTATCAGACATATTCCCATAACTTCCAGTTGATTTTAGTGTTAGATATAAAAAAAATCGGAAATTATGGGAAAGGGGGATTAAACTTACAATTATTCTTCCTTATATTCAAACCATTGGTATGATGCTTTATTTATCGATTGTCAAACGGATTTCATTCTTTCCTTTCAGTAATGAATAATAGCCTTTAGCTGTACGATACAGAACCAAACCCGCCCATTCGTTCGCCTGACAGGTAGAGAAAGTCATTGTCGTGATGGCAGAAAAATTATGAGAATGTACACGGTGCAGAAGCATGGAGGGACATACCAGACTGTCCGCCATCTCAGGTCGGAGAGACAAAAACAAGTTGCCATCGGCAAAATGATGGAAAGGTTGTTCAGGGATACGCATTGTAGCCCATTCCGGTGATAAAGCAGAACTTTCAAAATCATTCTGTTTATCTGTCTTCGACACCGGCGTCCATGGTAAAAGTGGACGTTTCAATCGGTTTCCGATAACACCAATGCCGGGATTGAAAATAGGTTCACCGTTTTGAAAACTCACCTCACAAAGAAAGGTTTCGCGTCCTAAAGGCACCAGTCCTCCTTCCACAATTCGTTTACCGAGAAACACAGCATACCAATCTCCGGTCGGTGTCTGTACCAGATCGGCGTGTCCGAGAGACTGCACAGGGTAGACCTTGCCAAGATGGCGGTGTGTCAATACGGGATTGACGGTACAAGGTACATATGGTCCCCAGAGGGATTTAGCAGTGAGGGCGGTAACAGCATGGTTATAATCCGATCCTCCTTCAGCCATCAACAATAGATAGTGGTTCCCTATTTTGTATAAATGAGGCCCTTCGGCGTACTTTGCATTAGCCGCATGGCCATAGGCCAATGTTTTTCGTTCTCCGACCAGACATCTTTTTTGGAGGTCCAGCTCCTGCATCCATACGGCACACTGGGCAGGCCATGCGCTCTTAAAATCCCAGCGATTGCCTGTATAATAACAGCGTCCGTCCTCATCAAAAAAAAGAGAAGGGTCAATGCCGGGAGCATCTTTCAGCCACACCGGATCCGACCAGGGACCGGCCGGATTCTTGGCTGTCATGTAGAAATTGCCACCGCAGCCATGAGCTGTGGTAATAAGATAGAATGTTCCATTATGATAACGCAAAGTGGGGGCCCAGATGTCATCATTATCCGTCATACCGTTAATTAGTCAGGTCACGGCTATGATAAATGGGAAGTCCGGGAAACCATGTGAATGATGAAGTGACTAAATAATAATCTTCTCCTACCCGGCAGATAGAAGGATCTGGATGGAATTCCGTGCAAATGGGATTGGAAATGGAATCCGGAATAATCGTTTCTCCCATCATTCTAACACACAAAAAAAAGTAACTAACAGTAAAAGTAATCTTCTTATTTTTCTGTTTAGAAATATGAAATTGCGCATTATTATAATATTTCTCATCGTTATTAATATATTAGCAATTATTATACTTCAAATTTTCCAGTGTTACATTTCTTCTGTCTTTTGCATGGTTCATTCTATATCTCAGCCCTTTTGCATAAGATATGGAATAGCTCAAAAGTGATAGACATTGTCTATCGTTACGAAAGTGCCATCACTTCCATAGATTGTTTTTGTTTTGTCTGTCCATACCGGTCGTACCCCTGTAATTTCAACCTGTAGAGTATAATTTGCCTTCGGCATTTTCGGTGTTATAATTCGAATTGCTTTTTCCGGATACTTGCTGTAGAAATCTACCAATGAAGAATATACAGTATCTTTCTCGGCATTTAATACACTTACTTTGGCATATCCGCCATGAGGGTTTGTTTCTCCAACAATAGCAGCATGAGTTCCTTTGAACGCTATCTCCAACACGTTTCCTTTTTGATTGGACTTCCATGCTCCGTACAACTTTTTCCCTTTGTTCAGAGCGTCCGCCGGTTTTAGCTTCCTGATGTCCCATGCCTGCCAATATTCAGGGATGGATATTTTTGTTCCATCCACTTGTAAAGGCATCCATACATATGTGGCGGCTGAGGCCTGATGCGGATAAGACCAACGATCTCCCATAAACATAGGTATGGTATCATTACCGCATTTCAGCGGGAATACAAATGTACTTTGCGAATTGTAGGTCAGCTTGCCTTCCGGGCAGAACAGCCCTTGTTTCGTCCAAGGGCCTTCTATCTGGGGAGCCGTGAAATAGAAGTTGTCATTTTTTTTCCAACTGGTCAGGTTTGAGGTAAGCATGAAATAGACACCGTTCTTTTTGAACATGGTCGGTGATTCGCCCATGCCTTTAATGTGGGCCACTTCAGCCTCTATCGAACGGTAATCATCGCTTAACCGATAAACAGGACCATGATGAATCAGTAAATATCCTTTTCCATCGGTGTCCTGAAAAGTTCCCATATCCCAGCGTTTTACCGGTTGTCCCTTATAGAGCAACGGTCCCTGCAACTGATAGTCACCTGCAATCGTTTTGCAGGTGGCTAAACCGATATAAGGGTCCTTGTATCCCATATCATCGGCATGCATCAGCATGATATACTCGCCCGTCTTAGGGCATTTCATCACTTTTACACGCTCACCTACGCGGTTGGGACCGAGGATGCCTTCGGGTTGGACTCTAAGGACAATGTTCTCGAATTTCCAGTTTACAAGGTCATCCGAAGAATAACATGAGAAGCCGGGGAAAGCGTTACTTTTGTCCGATTTCCATTCTCCGAAAAGATAATATCTTCCGTTTTCTTCCACAATACAAGCACCATGTGCATTGACAATATTTCCCTTGTCATCAAACCATGGAATACCGTTGACTACTAAATTGTTTTGAGCTGTAGCTGTTCCTGCTTTCAATAAGAGGAACAACAAGAATGGTAAATATTTCATCATGTTCTTTTATCTTTTTGTTGTGCAAATATCTGAATTATAAATAATTTCTAACATGGATTTTAGTCTCAAATCCTGTATTATCGTACAAAAAAACGCGTGAAGTGTTATTGTTCTTTGTTGAAAGTATGGGTGTCAAGTTCTCATAGTAGGCTTTATCTTAAAGGTTTTCACTTGATTTTAATCTTGAGGGGGGGGAAGTATTGTGCTTCTCTTATGTCAACATTTATATTGGCTAATAAGAATCTCATTGTTATCAGTGAAAATAGTTTTTTTAGTGTTCAACAGAATTCTATTTAAAAATGGATGTATAAAAATGTTTGTATATACTTTTGCTAATAAAATTATTTGTAGTTATATGTAGAACGAGGACTGCATTAGCCCTCGTTCTACATATAGACTTCAGAATTGTTCTCCTGGTTGAGGCCAATTGGGGGTAGGAATATGCATTCTTTGCATTTCTTCATCGAACTCCTTTACTCGTCTAGGGTATTTTTTTGCGAGATTATTTGTCTCTTCTGGATCTTCTTTCAAGTTATACAATTCTAGAGGTTGATTAGGATGGATGGTTACACACTTCCAATCTCCTTTTCTGGCTGCACGTTGTTTCCCTGGAAATTCCCAATATAATAAGCGGTTGTCTGTATCAACTTGCTTTCCATAGAAAAGCGGTAAGATGTTTATACCGTTAATTTGTTTTGGCAAATGCTTCGTTCCTTTAGCCAATGCTGCTAATGTGGGCATCATATCTGGAAAGTAGATAAGATTGTCTAGTGTTTGTATAGGTACCATTCCTGGTTGATTGACAATGAAAGGTACTCGGATCCCACCTTCGTAAAGCGTTCCTTTTCGACCTTTGAATCCAGCATTGCAATTTAATATTTTAATAGGAGCTTGGATAGCGGCCCCATTGTCTGAGGCAAAAATAATTAATGTATTCTTTCGTAAATTAAGTTGTTCTAGTTCGTTTAATAAACGTCCGATAGCAGCATCCATGTGAGTAATCAATGAAGCATAGCGTTTGGTATTAGGCTCCCATGTTTCTTGTCCTTCATACCATGCTGTTTGATCTATATTATAGGGTTCATGAGGGGCGTCAAAAGCTAAATAAAGAAAAAAAGGATTGTCTTTATTCCTTTTTATAAAAGCGATGGCATCGTTTGTGCTCAAGTCGTTGTTATGAATACCATGTTTTCCATTTGCATTTTCTGGGATGTGGATGAGTGAGTCACCGTGGAAACGATAATAGGGATAATAATAAGGAGAGTTACTGTGTACCGTAGAGATAGTCCATCCATAAAATTCGTCAAATCCGCGATGATTAGGAGAGGCTCCTTTATCGTAGCCATCTAAATGCCATTTGTTTACTAAGCAAGTTCGGTAACCCGCTGCGCTTAATATGGTGGCAATGGTTGTATCTTGTGGTAATAGATTAGCTCTCCTGACAATGGTGGAATCACCATTGGGATTTATTTTGATTCCGGCAATACCTCCGGCTGTACACATGTTATCCCGTATACGGGTATTTCCTGTATTTTTACCAGTCAGCAATGCACATCTGGATGGTGAACTAATACCGCTTCCTGCATAACATTGATTGAACCGGGTACCGGTTTCGGCTAGTTGGTCAATATTAGGTGTTTTTACATATTGATTGCCGTAACAGGATAAATCTCCATATCCCATATCGTCTGCTAAAATAAAGATGATGTTCGGTCTGTCTGGACTTACTTTGTCATTTTGAATCTCTGCAAAGATAATTTGGGGTAGAAGGATACCGGCAGTATATAAACTGCCGGTTAAGATATTATTTTTCATATTTTATGGATAAAGGATTAATATAACTCATTTTGCTCCCAATTGTTTGAAAGCTGAATTTGGTCGTAAGGGATTCCAAACAGAACAGCAGCGGATGTTCCCGTCCACTTCCATGTTGTAGGTGTGCCGGTGATGTCGGATGGACTACTTACATTCATTCCATTATTACTGGACTGAAATGTAGGGTTGAGTCCTTGTGTACGGTGGCTAAAATGTTTTTCCATTACTTCTGTAATTCTTCCCCGACGGATTAAGTCATACCATCTATGTCCTTCAAAACATAGTTCCAACATTCTTTCATTTTCGATGGCTATACTCATTTCCTTTTGTGTTGTAGCAGTTGTATTTGATAGTCCGGCACGAGTCCTTACCATATTTAGATAGTTGGCGGCAGATGGGGTATTGCCGGTTTCGTTTAAACATTCGGCATACATTAACAATACATCTGCATATCGATAAATGATATTGTCGTTACCACAAGCACAAGTTGTCATACCCTCATTACCAAAGTCGAAATATTTTAATGTGACAGGAAGGTAAGTGTATCCTTCTTCTGTGATGTCTACCTCGTTGCTGGCTACTGATATGTCATCTGTATAAATTCCATTGTATATTAATTTTTGAAAGCGTTGGTCATTACTGTTGGCTTTGAATGTATTGTAAAGTTCCCATGTCATTAACAGACAACTGGTGCCTTGTGAAACAGTGATGGTAGAACTGGTTCCGTCTGGATAAATGTAAGCGGGCTGAGTAGATGGTCGAGCTGCTGGTATGCAACGTCCCATAAGTGGGTTAGCCACTACTGTTGCACCGTTGTTGTATTGAGCAGCAAAAATGATTTCTTTTCCCATTGGGTTGTCTGAAGCATAAATCTGTAAGACATCATTTTCTAAATCTAATTTTTCCTTATTTTGATTGGCATAATCCAGAATGTTTTCTAAAGAATTTTTAGCTGAATTAAAATCCTGCAATGTCATAAAAACGTCTGCTTGCATGGTATAAGCTGCTATTTTTGTCGCTCGTCCTTGCATGTTATTGGCGGAATAGTAGTTTGGCAGATTGGCTATGGCTGTTTTCAAGTCGTCTTTTATCAAGCTGTAGACTTCGTTCACACTGCTCCGTCCATAATCATAAAGGGTTGAGTAATCATCTATTGGATCTGTAGTGATAGGTACTGCTCCAAAAAGTCTTACAAGCGTGAAATAGGCATACGCCCTGAGAAACTTAGCTTCACCTTCATATTGTGTTCTGTTCGTTTCCGAGGCATTATCTAGTTTTTGAAGAACATTGTTGCAGCGGTTTATCATATTGAAACAATGTTCCCATATTTCACTAGTGATTCCTAAAGTCGCATCCCATGTACTTTCGTTCAGACTGATGTGATCAAGGGAGTTATTTTTTTTATAGTCGTATCCTTCATCTGTAGCCAAACTATTAACATAATTCACATTTAGTGTGATGTCCTGTAGGTGATAATAACCATTGAGAAGTATGTTTTGCAGTTCTGCATCATTTTTCAGATAGGTTTCCATTTGCATGGAATCGGTAGGGTAACGGTCAAAAAATCCGTCACTACAAGCGGTATAGGTAAGGCTTGTCATGGAAATGATCGCAAATGAAATTAATTTATTGAAAGTTTTCATATTGTATCGTTGTTAAAAGTTAAAATTAAGACCGAAAGTAAATGTGCGGGAGATGGGATATCCACCAAAGTCCACCCCGTTGTTTGTGGCGGAGTTCCCTTCATAATTTGCTTCAACGGAATAACCTGGATATTTGTCAAAAGTCCATAGGTTTTGTACATTAGCACTGATGCGCATATTTTCTATGCCTATTATTTTACAGAATTTTTTCGGTAATGTATATCCAAGGGATACGTTACGGATACGTAGAAAGTCTGCATCATAAAGATATCTTGTGGAGGGGCCAATATTGCTGCCTAGGTTATTTGTCCCAGCTTTGTGTGACCTTCCGTTTCCGGGATCGGTTGATGACTTCCAGCGTCCTAATCCAGATTCAGCTAGTACATTGTCATCGTATCGGTTTAAAGAAAAAGCACGTGCGGCTGCATAAATTACATTACCTCCGCATTGTCCGTCAATAGTGACCGCCAAATCGAAATCTTTATAAATAAAAGTATTATTCCATCCAAAGGTAAAATCCGGTTGATAGTTCCCTACCAATTGATAATCGTTGACGTCAATAGTGCCGTCTTTATTATAATCTTCAAATATTAAATCTCCAATATCCTGAGTTCCGTTTTTAGCATATTGGGCTAAATCTTTTTCTGTATTAAATGTGCCTATAACTTTTAGCATATACATGTCACCCATCGGACGTCCTACATAGTTTCTCATTACATTTCCCCATTTGGTTCCTGCACTTGCATTGGCAAGTTGATTTTGATTGTTGGCAAGTGAAAGAATTTTATTATTGTTTTTGGACCAACTAAGAGTCGTTTCCCAGGAAAAATCTCCTTTAAACGGAGTGGCGGAAACTTGGATTTCTATACCTTTATTTTCAATTTGTCCGGCATTCATATAAACGCTGCCTGCTATACCATTGAAATTAGGAATATTGGCTGGCATCACAATGTCACTAGTCCTCTTGTAGAGATCTACTACTATATTCAAGGCATTGAATACGCCAATATCAAACCCTAAGTCCATTTGTTTGTTTTTCTCCCATCCTAATTGTCGGTTTGAATAACCGCTAGGATAATAAGTAGGTATGGCTGTTGTACCAAACACCACATTTTGGTCTGAACTGATAGTAGATATCCATGCATAATCATTTCCTATCTGATCATTACCTGTTATTCCATAACTGGCACGTAATTTAGCGATGTCGAGCCAGTGTATATCTTTCATAAAGTCTTCTTCGGTTATATTCCATGCCAATGACCCCGAATAAAACCATCCTGCGCGTTTGTCCGGTCCGAATTTGCTGGAACGGTCGCGACGGACAGAACCTGAAAGGACATATTTATAATTATAATCATACACTAGACGGGCAAACATGGCGTCAAATACATAGTTGGAGTATTCGGAAGAACCTGTCCACAGTTTCGCTCCATTTACGTTGGTAATAGATGTATTGTTATAGGCAATGGGATTATCAGAATCAGTCCGATCGTCTTGTTGTACTTCAAAATCACTATTGTATTCGAAGTCATATCCGATCATGGTGTTCAAATGATGTTTTTCATTAAATGTAACATCATAAGTTGCTGTAGTGGACCAATAGGCATTATAACCAAATCCAGACAGACGGTAACCGTCTATGCTAGTCAAATCCGGTGTGGATTTGTTACCTGTATAACTTTTACCTAGTAAAAAGGCAGATTGGTAATAATCTTGTTTTGCTGCATTAGTCGTAAAGTTTACCGATGTGCGTAATGTCAGTCCTTTAATGGGTTTTACTTCAAAATAGGCATTGGACATTGTGCGGATAGACCATTTGTCATTTCGATTTTCTAGTAAATTCGAAACAGGATTGCGAAGTTGGTTATTAAGTCCTAAGTCTGCATAATGTTGAGCTATTTGAGTATAATCTCCGTTATTCTGGTAAACAGGAAGTATAGGTGGCATAGACAATGCCTGGGCAATTACGCCTGTTACGTCTTCAGTATTTCCACCGGTTGGTTGTTGGAGGCGTCTTTTGCTATAGGTTGTACTGAAATTGACTCCTAGTTTTATTTTCTTTGATAAATTTGCTTCAAATCCTCCTTTGATTCCGACTCTTTTGTAAAAAGAGTTTAACAGGATGCCATCCTCGTTTTGATAGTTGGCAGAGAAGTTGTATTTTAAAATTTCTGTACCTCCTGTAATGGTTGCTGTTCCTCTATAATTCAGTGCATTACGGAATATGGCATCTTGCCAGTTCGTGTTTTCGTAATTCCCACTCTCTCTCATCTGAATCAACTTGGGAAAATTTTGAATACTTCCGTTGTTTGTACGTGCTTCAATGATCATGTCCATATAATCATCAGCTTCTAGTACGTCCACATAATTTTGGGCTTCACTCCATCCTACTTGTGTGGAAAAACTAACTTTAGGTTTTCCTGTTTGTCCTTGTTTAGTAGTGACAATAATTACACCGTTTCCTGCTTTGGAACCATAAATGGCAGAGGAGGCTGCATCTTTTAGTATTTGAATGTCAGCAATGTCTGCAGGGTTGATATTATTAAAAAGTTCTGCGTCTGTTGTGGGGTAACCGTCGATTACAAATAAGGGGTCATTTCCGCTATTGATGGAGCCTGCTCCTCGGACCCGGATTGCCGGAGCGGCTCCCGGCTCTCCACTGATTTGTTGTAAGGTGATACCTGACGACATACCCACAAGGCTTTGTGATATATTTGATGTCGGCATCTCTGAGATTTTTCCTCCCTTTACAGTTGAGATGGCGGTGGATACCGAACGTTTTTGTATGGCACCATAGCCTACCACCACTACTTCGTCCAATGTTTCTGTATCTTCTTCTAATGTTATAATAAGCTTATCATTTTTATCGACTTTAATTTCTTGTGTAATATAACCGATGTAAGAAATGAGTATTGTTCCTTGACTGTTCATTTGAAGACTAAAGTTTCCGTCAAGATCAGAAACTGTGCCGTTTGTACTTCCTTTTTCCATAATCGTTGCACCGACGATGGGAATACCCGCATTATCTTTCACAATACCTGTCACCTTATTTTGTTCTTGCTGTATTCCTTGCACAATCTCAGTAGAAAGAATGATTTTCTTTTCAAGCACCGAATACTTCACATTCGTTCCTGCGAAAATCTGATCCAATATCTTGAAGATATTATTGTTGTTTGCCGAAACTGATACAATACGTTTCAGATCTACGTGTTTATTGTTGAAGAAGAAATCAAACCCCGATTCTTTTTTCAGCTTTTCCAACACAGTGCCAACTGTTTCATTACGCACTTCAAGACTGATCATGGTCTTTTGCGCATACGACTCTGCCGCATAAGTCATACTTAGCGAACAGATTAAAAAGAGTACACTCAGTTTCATAGGTAATGGAGTTTTATTTAAGATTAACCTAAACGACTTTATCATCCATAATAATTGGACGCTAAAATAAATTTTCATAATTTTGTAATTGAGATAAAGTGAATAAAATGTTGTCTTTGCTTGTCGCCAAACAAGCATGGAAAGATGATTTTTTCATACGGGGTGATACGCCAATATCCTCCCGTATGTTTTTGTTTAGGGAGCCTGTTGTCTGTTCATTTTTCTAGTATTTAAATTAAGGGTTAAACGTATATTAGTACACTTCTATTTTCAGCTTTTCCGTCTTTATATCTGCACTGTCAATGTAACGCCAGCGTATGTGGGAAGAAATCCGGAAATATTCCATAATACGCTCCAGACGCTGATGGGTGAATGTTCCTGTGAACGAACAGCCTTTCAGCCCCTTGTTGGACAATACGAATTCCACATTGAACCGCTTTCCAAGCATGTGCAGCACTTCATCCAGCGGAGTGTCATTAAAGATAAGCTTGCCGTCTTTCCATGAAATCTCCGATTCGCCCGAGGTAGCGTAGCACTTGATATCTCCGGTTTGTGGAGAATAAACCAGCTTCTGTCTGGGGGAGAGCATACTCTTTTGAAATTTTCCTTTGCTATTCTTATAAATAAACCCTACGCTGCCTTCGATAAGCGTGGTGGAAATGGGAGTTTCATTACCGTATGCTTCCACATTAAAACTTGTTCCGTACACTTCCACCTGCGAATGGTGAGGGGTGGAAACGATGAATCGTTTCCGGGGATGTTGGGTCACATCGAAATAAGCTTCACCGTTTAATTCCACTTGGCGTACATCGCCGGCAAAAAAGGTGGGATAGCGAAGGGAGGATTCCGAATTGAGGTGAACTACCGTGCTGTCCGGTAACAGGACGGAGGTAGTCATGCCTGCATTGGTTTTTATTTCCACCATCTGAGCGGTGACTACCGGCTGCTGTCTGTCCGGATACAGAGCCAATACACCTATCAGGAGGGGAACGGACAGGATGGCCGCAATGCGTTGTGTCCATCCCCACCAGGACAGGTTTCTAACTTTTGTTCTGCTTTTTACCTTGTCTAATGCTTTTTCCGTATCTATCTTCTTTGTGATGTGCTGTGTGTCTACAGCCAGATAGAGCGTATTCAGCTGCTTGGCTATGCGCAAATGCTCCTCATCGGCATTCAGCCAGGCTTCTATCTGTTCGTTCTCCGGCGGAGTGGTGTTTCCTTCGAAATACTTGGTCAACAAAGTTTCTATATCGGTATGGTTTTCCATGAATTATACTTTAATGTTTTCCTTTATATTATTAAGACAAGCGAGAATGAAAGGTATCTAAACGAAAAATGCTTTTTTTTAAAAAAAAGTTTTTTCCGATAAAAACAACTATCTTTGTACACAAGGAAAACAGTTATTATACTATGAATCATACCGTGGAAGACTTGTCTTTGTTTAATGCTCTCCGACAGGGGGATGGTAATTCTTTTGACCATTTATTCAGAAGGTACTATCCTATGCTGTGTGCCTATGCTCACCGCTTGGTGTCGCTGGAAGATGCCGAAGAGATTGTTCAGGAGGTGATGTTATGGCTGTGGGAGAATCGTGGGGATTTGATAATCGAGTCTTCATTGAATCAGTATTTGTTCAAAATGACTTATCGGAGGGTCTTGAACCACTTGACGCGGGAACAGGTGAAAACCAAGGCGGAAGCTGCCTTTTATGAGCGGACACAGGCGGCATTGTGTGAAGTGGACTATGGTCGTTTTGAGGAATTGGACCGGAAAATAAAGGAGGCGATGGCTGCTCTTCCCGACAGTTATCGGGAAGCCTTTGTGATGCATCGCTTTAAGGAACTGAGTTATAAAGAAATTGCTGAAGTGCTGGATGTGTCGCCACAGACGGTGGCTTACCGCATCCAGCAGGCATTGAAGCTGCTTCGTGTTTCCTTAAAGGATTACTTGCCCATGCTGGTATGGCTGGTGGGCTGAAAAGTACCTCTCCCTGAGTTTCCCTTGTTTTTTCCTTCAAATCCTTCAGCCCCTTCGCAAACGCCCGTCAATAAAGAAAAGCGGCTGAAGGATTTCCTCCCGGAATTCCTTCAGCCTAGTGTAGAAGTTTCAGCTCTTTATGGTTTGAGCTTCGTTTGTAGAAGTTTTCTATTATATTGTTTCGTTGTATATTTACTTTATTGTCAGGTCCGTGTCGTTTGTTGCCGATACGTTTTCCGTTTCGTTCTCCGGTTCGGGCAATTTCTCTTTTCCGTAGAATCCCGGCATCGGCTCATAGATGGGGTTGCGCGGAATGGAGATATTGCGCAGTTTTTTATCTTTCGCCAACTGAGCGATATAACGTCCCGCGGTAGCTCGTGTCAGTCCGCATAACGATTCAAACTTCCGGCGTGTCAGCACGCTGTTTGTCAGGAAGTATTCCGTCAGTGCTTCGTCTATACTCTCTTTGGTTACCGGCATGGAGTGCGGCTTGTATTTCGAACGCTCGGTCTTGACGTCGCTCAACTGATGCTTCAGGTATTTGTCCGCACGGAATGTCACCGATTTGAATTTCACCTTGTTGGCACGTGTGGAGCTTGGTGTCCGTGTCTCGGGGCAGGTAAGCGATATATGGAAATATCCTATCCCTTCGATATGTACCCGGGCACCGTCCTTCAAGTAGTAGGCCAGTTTCTCGCTGAGCGAGATAATGGTTGCCTTGATGTCCGCCACGGTGAGCGAGGAACCGTACTGTATTTCCCGCGCCAGATAGTCGGTGTTGATGCGCTGCCAGTTTACTACACGGGCGTGATAGCGCTTCTTGCGCGTACCTATCGTATTGGGTGATTCATAAAATTCAAATTTGATAGCCATTCGCTTATTTGTTTTTATCCGGTTGTTTATGCTTTCTTGTACGGAAGAGTTTGTTGCAACTTCCTTTCAAGTTAATCGTTTCACTTTAGTGATGAAATAATATCACTTGAGTGATGAAGTTGTATCACTTAGGTGATGAAACTTCATCATTCTAGTGAAACGATTAACTTGACGGTGCAAAAGTATGAAATAGTCTTGATAAAAACGAATAATTTCCCAGTTATTTTCGCTTAGTCACTTTTTTGCGGTAGTGTGGGGTAAATGCTTGTAAAAGGGCATTTTGAGTGTTATCTTTGTGATATTACACAACCCCAAATAATGAAAAAGGATGAAAAAATTAGTGGAAAAATTACTGAGTTGGTGCAAAAAGAGTATGAAAATGAGGAGATGCGTGGGAAAAAGCACGGCTCCGGTTACCGGGCAGTCGGTGGGGCAAACCGGAAATGCGGAAGGGGTGTTGCCTTCAACGGCTACGGAAACGGTGGATGAAATTGTTCTCCCAGCGGCTGTCGAAACAGCTGGCATGGCAGAAACTATCGATGAAAAGGCGGCTTTTGGCAAATCGGGGCGCAAGAAACCGGAGAATATGCTGGAGGCCTTGCAGTGCTTTTTGACTGCACGGTATAATTTCCGTTATAACCTTCTCACCGAACAGACGGAGTATCGTGGGAAAGAGATGCCGGATGAAGAGTATGCCATGGTGGCTCAACGTGATTTGAATACATTCTGCTTGGAGGCGCGTACCGGTGGCATCAACTGCTGGGATAAGGATGTGAGCCGTCTGCTCCATTCCAGAAAGGTGGAAAACTATCATCCTTTTCTGCATTATATGAGCCACTTGCCTCAATGGGACGGGGTGGATCGTGTTACTCCGCTGGCTGTGCGTATATCGCGTAAGCCGATGTGGGTGAAAGGGTTTCACCGTTGGATGCTGGGTGTTGCCGCCCAATGGCTGGGGCAGGCACAGGATTGCGCCAATGCGGTGGCGCCTATGTTGGTGAGTCGTGAGCAGGGGAAGCGCAAGTCTTCTTTTTGCAAGATTTTGATGCCCAAGGAACTTACACCTTATTATATAGACAAGTTCGACCTGACGAGCGAGAGTGGATGTGAACAGAAACTTTCGCTTTTCGGACTGATCAATATGGATGAGTTCGACAAGTACCGTGCCGGGCAGATGCCTGCCTTGAAGAATCTGATGCAGATGACCACACTGACTTTCCGCAGGGCACATCGTCCGGCATTCAGTCATCTGCCCCGTATCGCCTCTTTCATCGGTACGTCCAATATGACGGACCTGCTGACTGATCCCACAGGAAGCCGCCGTTTCCTTTGTGCGGAAGTGGACGGCAAGATTGACTGCACACCGCCCGATCATGCGCAATTGTTCGCTCAGTTGAAAGCGGAGTTAGTCGGGGGAGAGCGTTACTGGTTCTCGGAAGAGGAAGAAAAGGAGATACAGCACAGCAACCGGAATTTTTATAAAATGCCTGCCGAACAGGAATTGTTTTTGCGTTGTTTCCGGATGCCGCAGGAAGGGGAGTTGTCCAAGCCCTATACCACGACGGATTTGTTCAATTATTTGCAGAAACATTATCCGGCGGCCATGCGTGGGGTGACTCCGAACCGGTTGGGCAGGATGATGGTTGCATTAGGGATACAGCGTGTTCATACCGAGTATGGCAATGTGTACCGGCTGGTGAAGCTGAAGGATTCTTCCGCGGCCTGAAACTTTTTCCCGGTGTGATCCTTCAGCCGGAACGCCCTCCTGCAAAGGGTTTGCGGGAGGGCTGAAGCTTTTGAAGGATTTTTCAGGGGGAATCGTATAAGGAGAAATAAATGAAAAAGATTGCTTGGCGATTTGTTTGTTCGACTTTTTTAGTGGTGGCGTTTTTATCTATAAAAACATGGAAGTGACAGTTTACATATTTATTGCATTGTTTCTTCTTGGGATTGTCCGGAAACGAGATGCTCCAAGTTTCATGCTGCTCCGGGAGACACTTTGCAGTTGAAGATTGCCTTCCAGTCGGACAGTATAGGGGGCCGTGAATTTCATATCTATGGCAACTTTCCCTTTTTGCCACTTGGTCTGACGGTGGAGGGCGATTGCATATAAGGCAAGCTCATAGCATATAAGGGAAAGAATTAACAGGATAATTTTGTTTTTATCGAAGGTTTATTGCTAACTTTGCTCTACCATCGTAATATGGATGAAAAGCACAACCGATATACAAATGAGCAAAATGCCTGGAAATTCTTTTAATGATATCTATACCTCTTATTATAAGAAGTCTTTTTTCTTTGCCAAATCATACGTTCATAATGATTTGGCGGCAGAAGATATTGCCTCCGAGGCATTAATAAAGTTGTGGGAAAAGTTGAAGGTCGAGCCTGTTGAAGAGAAATATATCTTACCGTTGTTACTGACAATTTTGAAGAACAAGGCTTTGGACTATCTAAAGCACGAGGAGGTAAAACGCAGTGCTTTTGAAGTGATGGCCGACTGGCAACAACAGGAATTGTCTATCCGTATGTCTGCCTTGGAAGCGTGCAATCCTGATGAGATTTTTTCGGAAGAAGTGGAAAAAATCATCAGCACTACTTTAAGCACTTTGTCGGAACAGACGCGACAGGCATTTATCTTGAGCCGTTTTGAAAATAAATCCAATAAAGAGATTGCCGAAGAGATGGGAATCTCTGTAAAGGGGGTGGAATATCATATATCAAAAGCATTGAAAGTACTGCGGGTGACTTTAAAAGATTATCTTCCTTTATTTTATTTCTTCTTTTATTATTAAGCCCGACCGGATGGGGGGACGGATGTCTTTAAGGGCAAGAATGATTTTTTTATATTTTTCTTCATTTTCTTTTAGGGTAGTTCCTTCTTAAGTCGTTTCTAATAAAACAGCATAGAATATGAATCTCGAATTATTGCAAAAATATATAGCCGGAAATGCTACTGAAGCCGAAAAGCAGCGTGTGACCGAATGGATACAGGAAAATCCTGAGAACATGCGTGAATATATGGCACAGCGGAAGTTGCATGACATGGCATTGTGGCGTATGGAACCTGTGGCGGAGGAGAATAGCCGAGAAAGGAAACATTTCTCATTACGCGGAGTATGTATGGAAGCTGCCAAGATAGCAGCGGTATTGGCGATCGTCTTGTTGGGTACACATTATTGGACAGGAAAACATCAGGTACCGGAAGACAAAACATGGCAGTCCATTTATGTGCCGGCGGGTCAACGGGCGGAATTGAGGTTGGCGGATGGTACGAAAGTCTGGTTAAACTCACGCAGTACCTTGACCTTCCCGGGTGATTTTAAAGGTGATACCCGTCAGGTGAGACTGGATGGTGAAGGATACTTTGCGGTGACAAAGAATGTGGAACAGCCTTTTATTGTAGAGACGAACAAGTGTAATGTGAAGGTGCTGGGTACAGAGTTCAATGTAATGGCTTATGCAGCGGATAGTGTATGGGAAACTTCTTTGTTGGAAGGTGCTGTCGAGATTTTAGTGCCTGGTTCGAATAACAGTGGAATGAGGTTGGAACCGAACACAATGGCCAGTTTGAGAGGCAACAGGTTGGTGAAAGGACGCATCAAGGAGGCTGATTATTTTTTGTGGCGTGAAGGGCTGCTTTGTTTCAATAATATATCTGTCCGTGACATGATAGAAAAGTTGAAACTGTATTATGGGGTGGATATTGTGGTAAACAATACCCGGATTTTAAAGAACCGTTATACAGGTAAATTCCGCACGAAAGATGGAGTGGAACATGTACTGAAAGTATTGAAACTCAATAATAAGTTTACTTATACAAAGGACGATGAGACAAATGTGATAACAATTAATTAATCCTTAAAAAAGAATATGCCTATGAAATAACACACCTGGTCTAAAAAAGAAATGGGATAGTGCTGCAACACCATCCCATGGAAATGTCAATGACGCATTGACAATTTTTTCTCAAATAATCTTAAGTTGAACCTAAAATTAGTAATGCAAATATATGAAAAATATTTTGTATCAGGAATCTATTGTAGAAATTAAACATTTATTCCGTATGATGAGAAACACACTCTTAGCTCTGTTTGTCTTTGCCGGAACAGCTTTTGCCACTGAATCTTATTCTCAGACAATGAAGGTGACTGTTGTGGCGGATAACGTGTCAACAGGCAAGGTAATCAGTGAAATAGAAAAACAGACAGATTATCTGTTTGTATATAATGTAAACGAGGTGAATCTGAAGCGCAATGTGAAGGTGAATGCGCAGAACAAATCTGTAGCCGAAGTGCTGAATAAGATTTTTGAAGGTACTGATATTTATTATGCCATGGAGGGCAAGAATATCATGCTGATGAGCAAGGCGAAAGAAGGAGGAGCCGTTCAACAGGTAAATAAAGTAACAGGTATTGTGAAAGATGCGAATGGTGAACCGATAATCGGTGCCAATGTAATGGTTAAAGGTCAGTCAATAGGTACAATAACAGATATAGATGGGCGGTTTGTATTGGACGCTCCGAAAGATGCTATTTTACAGATATCTTATATTGGTTATATAACGCAAGACATATCGGTAAAAGGCAAAAATGAACTTGCTATTCAGTTGAAAGAAGATGCTCAAGCTATAGAGGAAGTAGTGGTAGTAGGGTATGGCTCTGTAAAAAAATCTAATCTGACAGGTGCTCTTTCTTCAGTTAAAATGGATGAGGTACCACAGGTAGCGACAACATCTGTTTCTAATTTGCTTATAGGTCGTGTACCAGGTCTTTCAATCCGGCAAACTTCGGCATCTCCTAATGGTAGTTATGATATGGTTATTCGCGGATCTGCCTCTATAGAAGCAGGAAATACACCACTTTATGTTATTGATGGATTTCCAGGAGGGGATATTAATGCAATAAATCCTGGAGATATTGAGTCTGTTGAGGTTTTAAAAGATGCAAGTGCAACCTCTATCTATGGTGCACGTGCTTCAAATGGTGTTATTCTTATTAATACTAAAAAAGGTAAGGTTGGAACATTAAATGTAAATTTTAAGGCTAATACATCTTTTCAAACTATATCAAATCCTTATGATATGGTTGATGCTAAAGATTATATGAATTTGTCCAATGCTTTCTTTAAGGAACAATGGCTTTATGATAATAAAATAGCACCCTATGGTAATACAGATCCTGGTACAGTAACTTCTTCACCTAAAATAGCGTTTACTGATGAGCAAATTGCAGCTGCGTCTAATGTGACAGATTGGTTTGATGAAATAACTCGTACAGGGATTCTCAATGAGGAGGGAATTTCAATTGATGGTGGTACGGAAAAAGCTCGTTTCCAATTTTCATTAAATCACTTCGGACAAAAGGGAGTTGTTGTTAATAGTGGGGTTGAAAAATATATGGCTAGGTTAGGACTTGAATTGGATCTGAATAAATGGTTGACCACGGGTATTACTGCTTCTGGTAGTCAGACGGACCAAGATAATATCGTTCAGGCGTCTTCCAATGATAGAGAAGGTTTGATTAGAAGTGCCATGTTATATCCGCAATATCTTACCGTATATGATAAAGATGGTAATTATACAATAAATCCGGATCATGCAGGTGTTGGTAATCCTGTTTCTTATAAGGATTTGGAGAATAAGAATAGTACATTCCGTATATTGGTCAATAATTATTGGAATATGAAGTTGGCAAAAGGATTGGATTTTCGTGTTAGCTGGGGGGTGAACTCATCATTTGCCAAAGCGTCAACTTATTATCCGACAACCACATTGGAAGGTGATGCTGTTAATGGAAAAGCTTCTATAACCCAACAACGTAAAAATGATTATTTGCTTGATGCCACGTTGACTTACTCGAAGAAATTGTTTGGAAATCATCAATTAAAGGTTATGGGTGGTTATGCATATCAAAAGTTTATTTCAGAAAAGCTATATGGGGCAAATTCTAATTTTGTTTCAGATGTTTTTGGCTCCAATAATCTTCAAGGAGGCGGGGATTTGACTAAGGCTGTTGAAAGTGGTAAAAGTATAACTAAATATTTGTCTTACTTTGGACGTATTAATTACGATATAGCTGATAAATATTTATTTACCTTTACATTGCGCGCTGATGGAAGTGATAAATTTGGTGCTGATAATAAATTTGGTTATTTCCCATCGGGTGCTTTTGCTTGGAGAGTCAGTGAAGAGAATTTTATGAAAAAACAAAATATTATTTCTAATTTAAAATTGCGTCTCAGTCTTGGTCAGACAGGAAATGCCGAAATTGGTGGGAATGCATATGGTTTCTATGCTACAGGCTCAAATTATGTATTTGGTAATTCTCTTGCTACTGGTGTCTCGGAGAGCCAATTGCCTAATTCTCACCTTAAATGGGAAACAACTACAGAATTTAATGTGGGACTAGATTGGGGAGTGTTGAATAATCGGTTAACTGGTTCTATTGAATATTATCAAAAAACAATCTCGGATTTGTTGAGTGCACGCACTGTGGGGACTTATTATCCTGTAAGTACTGTTGCTGATAACTTAGGTAAAACTCAAAGTCGTGGTTTTGAAGTAACGTTGAACAGTGTTAATATTCGTAATAAGAATTTGACATGGAGTACGGATTTGAATTTTTATGGTTATAAGGATAAGTGGAAAGAGAGAAACCCTTTTACAACATTATCTATATATGAAAAAGAGACTGCACCATTGCATATCGCTTATGGTTATTTGAGCGATGGGCTTATACAGGCTGGAGAAACAGTTTCTTATATGCCTGGAGCACCTGCTGGAAGTATTAAAGTAAAGGATATAAATGGATGGCTAAAAGATGATAATGGTAATTATATTCTCGATGAAAATGGTAAAAAACAACTTTCGGGTAAACCGGATGATGCAATTGATGATGCCGATAAAGTAATAGTTCAGCGTAAAGCTCCTGATCTTAGCTTTGGATTGGGGAATAGTTTTACTTATAAAAACTTTGATTTATATTTCTTTTTTTATGGAGAATTAGGAAGACAATTGAATAATCAGACACGCACAACTTTCTTAAGTGTAGATCGATTCCGTTATAGTGATAATGTAACCATGGATTCTTTTGACAGATGGTCATCAACAAATCAAGAAGGTAAATATCCATCAGGACTTTATACTAAATATGAGACTAATACGGACTTTTATATTGAGGATGCTGATTTCATTCGCTTGAAAAATATCACATTGGGGTATACTGTTCCTAATAAATGGTTTAAAGGAATTATAAAACGTGCCCGTTTATATTTTGATGCACAGAATTTGTTTGTTATTACTAACTATTCAGGCTCCGATCCTGAAACGGATAGTTTTACAGCTTATCCTAATCAAAGAACTTATTCTTTTGGTATTGAACTATCCTTTTAAATTGTATAGATTATGAAAAAAATATATTCAAAATTGGCCGGTATATTCTTTGCCGGATGCTTAATGACAAGCTGTATAGATTTAGATTATGAGAATTATAGCAATATCAATTCAGAGAATTTTCCTGTCAGTGAATCTGATTTGGAAGCTTCTACAGTTGGGGTCTATAATACTTTATGTAACAGTTTTATCATGCAATGGCTTAATAATGCAGATTGGACTTTAAATGAATTAACAACTGATGAACTGAATACTAGTTGGGGAAATCCTTGGCAACAGACAGAGCGCTTTCTTTGGACTGCAAATGATATGGCAGGTAAAAGTTGTTATGAAAACTATCAAAAGGGTATTACAAAAGCTACCCGTATGATTTATGCTTTTCAGAATTCTACAGTAGATGAAGGTAAGAAAAGTAAATATATTGCAGAATTAAGGGTGTTACGTGCCATGTATGCTAATTATTTATATTGCATGGTAGGAGCTGTTCCAATCGTTACTGATCCTGATGTTGCCAATGATGTGTATAGTACTTGGAAACCGACAAGACCATCAAAAGAGGAATATATTTCATTTATGATTAATGAAATTCTAGATTCTTATCAACAACTTGAAATAGAACAATCATCAGAAAATATAGGCCGTTTGTCTCAAGGGGCTGCTTTAACCTTACTGATGAAAATATATATGAATGATAAACAATGGCAAAATGCACTTGATGTGTCACAAAAGATTATGAATCTTGGTGTATACGAACTACTGCCATCTTATGCTTCTATTTTTGATATAAGTAATGAAGGAGCTAGTAATACAGAGAGAATCTTTGCCATTCAGCGGATTACATCTAATCAGGCTTATGCTTGGAATTATTTTTCATGTGTAATGCCTGCAACACCAACATATAAGTCTCAAGTAGGTAGCCAAATGACTATAGCAGGAGGACTTAAAATGCCATGGGCTTTTTATGATAAATATGAAGAGAATGATTCTCGTTTGGAAACTATAGTACGTTATTATATAGATGTGGATGGAAATGAGGTGGACTTTCGTACTGTAGATCATCCTAAAGCAACGGGAGCAGCGCCAATGAAATATTCGGAGGATCCTGATCAACAAGGGCAGTTGCAAGGAAGTGATTTTATTGTTTATCGTTATGCAGATATACTTTTATCTCGAGCAGAAATTTTGAATGAACTTAATGGTCCTACTCAAGAGAGTATTGATTTGATTAATTTAGTTAGGAAACGGGCTAATGCCTCATTGCTGAAGTTAGAGGATTATACAAAAGAAACATTGAAAGATTTTCTTTTAGATGAAAGAGGACGTGAACTATATTGTGAAGGTCATCGTCGTAATGATTTGATTCGTTTTGGGAAATTTATAGAAAAAGCAAGAGAGAAAGGGTTTAATGCTCAAGATTATCATGTATTATTTCCAATACCTCAAAGTGCAATGAATGAAAATCCCAATCTTGTACAGAACCCGGGATATGAAAATTAAGTAATAATGAATATGCCTGAATATTAGTGATAAGATTCAGGCATATACTAAATAGTATTATTCATGAAAACACAAACTTTAATTTCATTATTGTTCTGCATAATATTACCAAGCATGGCTCAACAAAGGAATCATATTGTTTCAGAAAAAGTAATGAAGCAAATTTATGAAGAGGTGAAAACGCCTTGTAAGTATGGAATGGTTGTTGTTCCTGCAGATGATGAATATATGATAGATTGTCCTACTGTTTTTAGAAAAAATGGAAAATGGTACATGTCTTATGTCATTTATGACGGTCAACCTAGAATTAGTGGGCATGGCTATGAAACTTGGCTTGCAGAAAGTAATGATTTGTTAAGTTGGAATACTATAGGGCAGATGTTATCATTTGCAGATGCAGAAGGTAATCGTTGGGATAAAAATCAACGTGCGGGCTATGTCGCTTTGATTGATAATGAATGGGGAGGAAGTTATGAACCGGAGAAATTTGATGGTAAATATTGGATGTCTTATTTTGGAGGGGAAAGTACAGGCTATGAGAGAGGGTGTCTTCAGATAAGTACGGCTTATACTACAGGCGATATTACGAAAGCGCATGAATGGCAAGTTTTGGCAAACCTGCTCTTTCTCCACGTGATAGTTCTGCCGGATGGTGGGAAAAAAGGACTCTGTATAAATCTTTTGTTATGAAGGATAAAGAGAAAAAATTAGGTTATCCTTTCGTTATGTATTATAATGCAAAAGGGGTGAATCCTATGAATAAGGTAGAGGCGGAACGTATTGGAATTGCACTTTCAAATGATATGGTGCATTGGCACAGATATTCCGGTAATCCTGTTGCTGATCATGATGAAGGAATTACAGGAGATGGGGTTATTCAGAAAATAGGTGATGTTTATGTCATGTTTTATTTTGGCGCATTTTGGAAAAATAGAAGTTATAGTGCTTTCAATACATTTGCTTGTTCGTATGATTTAGTCCATTGGACAGATTGGAAAGGGAAAGATCTGATTTACCCTACGGAAGAATATGATAGGCGTTATGCACATAAATCGTGCGTTATAAAATGGAATGGAGTAGTATATCATTTTTATTGTGCCGTAAATGAAAACGGACAACGTGGTATTGCTTTGGCTACATCAAAAGATTTGGGAAAGAGTCCTGTTTCTTTTGTCTTAAAAAAGTAGATTTTTATTATATTTAGCAGCAAGTCGGATGCATTCCATTGATAACTGATTTTCTTATTTACATATTTGTACAGATTTAATTTAATATGCAATTTGTATTATGAATAATAGATCGATTTTGAAGAATCTAAGTCGAATACTTTTAGGTATAGGCTTTTTCTGTCTTACAACATTGGAACTTTATGCCCAAAGTACTTCTGATTTATTAAAGACAAATTTTTCATCACCACCCAATAATATACATGTGGGAACTTTTTGGTATTGGGTTAGTGATAACATATCAAAAGAAGGAGTTATTGAGGACTTGCATGCAATGAAAAAAGCCGGAATTAATTTGGCTTTTATTGGTATTATTGGACCAAGTACACATCATAATGCTAATTATCCTTTCGGAAAAGTGAAGTTTATGACAGAAGAATGGTGGGATATTCTTCATGTTGCATTGAAAACAGCCACAGATTTGGATATTGAAATCGGAATTTTTAATTCTCCTGGTTGGAGTCAGTCTGGAGGTCCGTGGGTAAAGCCAGAACAAACGATGCGTTTTTTAGATGCTACAGAAGTGCATGTGACTGGTCCAAAGAAATTTTCTGAAAAATTGTCTGCTCCTAAAGAACTTTTTCAAGATGTAAAGGTATTGGCATTTCGTGCAGAACGTAAGAATTTATTGGATGACCCATATGGAAAAATTACGATATCTGATAATATCTGTCAGCAAAAAGAAATATATCAATTACCTTTGGGAGATTCTTCCATTTCGCTTACTTTAGCTGATGAGGCTACGGCGCGTGGCATATTGATTTATTCAGGTGATTACTTAAATACTTCTTGTGTACTTCAAGTAAAAATAGGTGATGAATATCAAAATGTAAAAGAGTTTTCTTTAAGTCGCGATGTCTCTATTGAAACGCAAAAAGGTTTCAACCAGAAAGCTCCTGTTGTAGAATCGTTGCCGGAAAGTACAAGTAAGGAGTTTCGGTTATTGTTTAAAAATACAAAGGGAAAAAGTGTAATATCTTCTATTATTCTCACACCTTCACCGGTTGTACAACGTTATCCTGGAAAGATATTTGCTAAAGCAGAAGATACGGGAAAACTTCCACCTGCTTTAAACGATTCTTCTTTGTTTGTATGTCCTCAAAAAGTTCTAGATATTTCGGAGCACCTTGCTGTAGACGGTACATTGACTTGGGATGTACCTAAAGGAGAATGGACAATACTAAGAACAGGGATGACTCCTACACGTGTATTTAACAGTCCGACATCTCCGGAAGCGATGGGCTGGGAAATGGATAAAATGAATAAGAAACTTATTTTTACCCATTTCAAAGAGTTCTTGGGAAAAATATATGACCGGATTCCTGCAGATGATCGTAAGTGTTGGAAATATACAGTTTTAGATAGCTATGAAAAGGGTGGACAAAATATAACAGACGGCATGCTGGAAACCTTTAAACGGCGTTATGGCTATGATCCTGTTCCTTTCCTTCCAACTTATTATGGTTATCCGGTAGGTAATTATGAGCTTTCTGAGCGTTTCCTATGGGATATGCGACGTTTGGTTGCTGATGAAATAGCTTATGAATATGTAGGTGGATTAACTGAGATTTCTCATCAGTATGGATTGCGGACTTGGTTGGAAAATTATGGTCATGGAGGTTTCTCAGCGGAATTCCTACAATATGGAGGACAGTCTGACGAAGTTGCAGGTGAATTTTGGAACGAACGGCATGTAGCCGAAAAGCGTGCTTCTGCTTCTTGTGCACATATCTACAATAAACCTAAAGTATGGGCGGAAGCTTTTACTAATGAAGGACGAGATGGTAGTGCTTTTCAACGATATCCGGGAATGTTGAAGAGTTTTGGGGATCTTGCTTTTGCTACAGGAACTAATAGTATGTTGCTGCATGTTTATATTCAACAATATGCAGATAATAGTTATCCCGGAGTAGATGCTTGGTTCGGTACGGAATTTAATCGGAAAAATACATGGTTTGGACAGATGGATATGTTTGTGCAGTATCTAAAGCGTACATCTTTTTTGTTGCAGCAGGGACAAAGTGTAGCGGATGTAGCCTACTATATAGGGGAGAATACTCCTATTATGACTGGAAGTATGAAACCTGAACTTCCTCAAGGTTATTATTTTGATTTTATAAACAGTGAAGTATTGATTAATGATTTGCAAGTTGTTGATGGACGTTTAGTACTGCCTCACGGCATATCTTATCGAGTATTGGTATTGCCACCACAAAAAATGATGCGCCCTGCTGTTTTAAAGAAATTGGAAAAACTAGTGTCTGAGGGAGCTACCATTATGGGGCTGCCGCCTTCAGCTTCTCCTAGTTTACAGGATTATCCGCAATGTGATAAAGAAATACAAGAGTTGTCAGCTAAAATGTGGGCATTGTCCGATTCGAACGAAATAAGAGGAAAGCAGGTCATTTCTTATGGGAAAGGTAATATTCTTGTTAATATGACTTTGGAAGAGGCTTTTGATTTATTAAAAGTTATACCAGACTGTCGTATGGAAACACATACGCCAATACTTTACTCTCATCGTACAGTGCAAGGAAAAGAGGAAATTTATTTTTTGACTAATCAAAGTAAAGAGACTGTTCGTTTTGCTCCTCAGTTCCGTGTGAGTGGAATGCAACCAGAATTGTGGGATGCAACAACCGGTACAACTAGATTACTATCTGAATTCAAACAAATAGGGGAAACAACAATTGTTCCTTTACAGTTGGAACCTAGTGAAAGTGTTTTTATTGTTTTTAAAGAACAAAAAACAATACCTTCAGTAGAAAGGACAAAAAATTTCCCGGAAGCTAAGACTTTTTTTGTTATAAATACTCCTTGGGCAGTTCAATTTGAATCTGATGAAATTAAGCGTGGACCTAAAGAAACTGTAATATTCAGACAATTGGATGATTGGACCAAGAATAGTGACAAACGGATAAAATACTTTTCAGGTACTGCTCATTATGAGACGAAAATCAAATTGCCAGAACTTCCTGATGGAAAATTATATTTGGATCTTGGGAAAGTGGCAGTTATGGCAAAGGTAAAAGTGAATGATAAAGAAGTAGGAGGGGTATGGACTGCTCCTTATAGAGTGGAGATTACGGATGTCTTGCAAAAAGGAATAAATAAGATAGAAGTGGAAATTGTCAATACATGGATAAATCGTATCTTGGGAGATATGCTATTACCAAAAGAAGAACGTAAACTTACTCCACATACAATTCCTTGGAAAAAAAATACACCATTACAAACCTCTGGATTGATTGGACCTGTAAAAATTGTCTACATGTAGCAGTGATGTGTAACTTCTATTTTATATTATGAACAATAATAAGACGTATGAAATATAATAAGCAAATTTTGTTTTTATTTTTTTTAATGGCTGTTTTATCTGCATGCGAGCAGCGTTGTTTTATATTGAAATCAGGCCAACCTGTTACTATTGCTTGTAGTGATTCGGAAGCAAAGGTAGTACATACAGCTTTAAATCTATTAAATCGTGACTTGGAATCTGTATTTTCTGTAAGTTCTCAAGTAACGTCGAATGATGGAACTGTTATTGTAGGAACTATTGGTCAAAGTGAATTGCTGGATAATGTAGATATTGATCTATCTCTTATAAAAGGAAAGAAACAGGCTTTTTTATTAACGGTGTCTCAAGAAGGTAAATTAATTATAGCTGGTAGTGATAAGTATGGTACGGCTTATGGAGTTATGGAACTTTCCCGTTTGATAGGTGTTTCTCCATGGGAATGGTGGGCTGATGCAACACCTGTTAAAAAAGAATATTTTCAGTTACCGGTTTCTTACCAAAACGTTCAATCTCCTTCTGTGGAATACCGTGGAATTTTTATCAATGATGAAGATTGGGGATTGACTCCTTGGAGTTGTCAGACTTATGAACCAAGTAATGTAAAGGGACAGATTGGACCGAAAACACATGAACGGATTTTTGAATTATTACTCCGATTGCGTGCTAATACTTTTTGGCCGGCAATGCATGAGAGTTCTGTGCCTTTTTATTTCACTTCCGGAAATAAAGAAGTTGCTGATGAATTTGGTATTTTTATTGGAACCTCTCATTGTGAACCGATGATGAGAAATACAAACGGTGAATGGAAACATGATGGAATAGGAGAATATGATTATGTCCAAAATAGTGCAAATGTGTTATCATTTTGGGAAAAACGTGTGAAGGAAGTGGCGGGATTGGATAATCTTTATACATTGGGAATGCGTGGAGTACATGATGGAGCAATGAATGGGGCTAAGACGATAGAAGAACAGAAAACTGTTTTGACTAAAGTATTGAAAGACCAAAGAGATCTATTAGCTAAATATGTAAATAAGGATGTAACTAAAGTTCCTCAAGTTTTTATTCCCTATAAGGAAGTTTTGGATGTTTATCATGCAGGATTAAAAGTTCCTGATGAAGTAACATTAATGTGGTGTGATGACAATTATGGTTATATCCGTCATTTCCCTACTGCGGAAGAGCGTGTTCGTAAAGGAGGGAATGGAGTTTACTATCATGTGTCTTATTGGGGACGTCCACATGATTATCTTTGGTTAGGGACTGCTCATCCTGCATTGGTGTATCAACAAATGTCGTTGGCATATCAACAGGGGATACAAAAAATGTGGGTGTTAAATGTAGGGGATATTAAACCGGCTGAATATCAGATAGAGCTTTTTTTAGATATGGCCTGGAATTTGGAAGATGTTCGAAAGGAGGGTGTGGTAGCTCACTTGCGCCATTTTTTAGAACGTGAGTTTGGAATGGATATAGCGAAGGAGTTATGTCCTGTTATGCAAGAATATTATCGATTGGCCTATATTCGTAAACCTGAGTTTATGGGAAATACGCGTACAGAGGAAAAAAATATATCTTATCAAATAATTAAGGATTTACCTTGGTGTGAAGAGGAAATTGTAGAGCGTTTATTTAATTATAATCATCTGTCGGATAAGGTGGAGGAAATTTGGAAACTAATTCCTGAAAATAAAAAAGATGTATTTTTTCAATTGGTTAAATATCCGGTGCAAGCGGCTACTCAAATGAACTATAAGTTATTAACAGCACAATTGGCACGGCATGGTAAGGCACAATGGAGCAAGAGCGATATGGCTTATGATAGTATTGTTGCTTTAACAGAAATATACAATAATCCAAAATGGAAGCGAATCATGGATTTTCAACCTCGTAGACTTCCTGTTTTTGATCGTGTTGAAAAGAAAGAAATTACTTTAAATTTACCTTCAAGACGTCAGCCGATATATAGTTGGAATGGAGTGGATTATGTAAAAGGAAGTTCGGAAAAAATGGAAGGACTTGGGTATGAAGGTAAGGCTGTTGCTGTAAAGAAAGGAGCGGAATTAACGTTTGAATTTGATAAATGGAAAGGGGATTCGATAGAGGTAGAAATACGCCTTTTGCCTAATCATCCAATAAATGGGGATTCATTATATTTTGCTATCTCGTTGGATGGAGAGGATCCTCAGATCATTGCTTATGAAACGAAAGGACGTAGTGAAGAGTGGAAAGAAAACGTATTACGTAATCAAGCCATACGACGTTTGTTTCTTCCTGTAATTCACAAAAAGTCTCATCAATTAACTTTTTCAGCGTTAAATGAGGGAGTCGTTTTAGATCAAATACACCTGTATGTCCCACAAAAAAAATAGAGTTCTTTGGAATTTCTTGTTATCAAAAAAAGTAGTTTAGTATGAGTATGGATAAGGTACTCTATTATATTAAGTTTTAATATGAACCATATATATTAAACCGACAAGTTGCAAGTTCTTGAATTTCTTCCTAGCTTTGTATTCGTTTGTTTTTTAACAGGAGTACTTGCGTGAAGGATATGAAAAACATAGGAAGGATAGTATTACCAATCATTATTTTGTTATTGACTGTGCGGATAAATGCCGTTCCGGTCAAAGCATTTGATATGATAGTAAGAAACCTTCCTAATTCGGAACAGTTGCCGACCAAAGAATTGCTTTGTATCTTCCAGGATTCGGAAGGATATATGTGGTATGGCACTGAGGGGGGAGGCTTGTGCCGTGATGATGGATATATGGTGAAAGTATTCCGTTCTGATTTCAAGAACCCGGGAGTCTTGGAAAACAACAGTGTGACGTGTATTACTGAAGACGGTGAAGGGAAAATATGGTTTGGAACGAAGCGTGGCGTCTATATTTTGTCAAAAACAGATTATGAGATAAGGGCGCTTGCTGATGAAACGATAAAGGGTTGGACTATAACTACAATGACAGCGACATCTGATGGTACGATCTGGATTTCGACTAACAGACACTTGTTTCGATACAATGCGTCAGGGGAAAGAACTGGAAAATATATTCTTAAATGGAAAGGACAAGAGAATACCGTCAATTCTATTTATGAGGATAAGAAAAAGAAAGTTTGGGTAACTCAAGCAAAAGGTGGGCTTTTTTGCTATGATAAGGTAAAGGACTCTTTTATTTCATATCCTTGGCCTTATGATGAGTATCCCACAAGCATGACGGAAGATCATAACACCCCGTATTATTGGGTTACTACTTGGGGAAAAGGTATGGTACGTTTTGACCCCAAGGCACAGGGCGTGGACAAAATGTTTAGATTGCAAACAGTGGATAATGCGTATTCTGACTCCGATACCCGAAAGCTTCATCATATCATACAAGATTCTGTTAAGGGATATTTGTGGGTGACTGCGGCAGATAACTTATATGCCTATAAAATAACGGCCGATGCATCCTTGGATAAGGTAGATCTCTCATGTTTATTATCAGCTGACAGGAAAATCCTCACAAAGATTCTTTCCGATCAATCCGGAAATTTATGGGTGACAGGTTATTATCCTTCTTCTTTCGTTATTTCTTTTCTTCCTAATGAAGTGCTTCCTTTGTCTATGGAAGGGGTAAAGCAAAATCTGGGGATAATCGCGTCTCCTATGCAGTTTTCTCAAGAGAAAAATTATTATTGGATCAGGCAAAAGAAATTGGGACTGTATGCTTATGATCCCCAGAGAGAGCGTATGTCTGTTGTTAAGAATGACAGGGAGCTTTCTTTTTTCTTTGAGAGACCATCGGATAGAGAGGGACTCTATATGGTAAGGGATCATTCGGTAATTTTAATTCGGTATAAGGAGAACCGGCTTTTTGAATCCATCGTATGTGCCATACCCATTAAACAAGGTGAGCGTATCCGTGCTTTGCATGATGACCGTCGTGGGAATCTTTGGATAGGGACTACTTACCATTTATTTCGGTATAGCTTGGAGGAAGGCCGATTGACTACAGTTTGTGATGATGTTAGTTTTATAAATGCTATCGTTTCGTCTAATGAAGGAGTTGTTTATTTTGCAACTGAAAGTAGAGGGTTGTGGAGAGTTTCCGGAGAAAGCCGGTTGCAAATAAAGGATACAGGAGAAAATTATTCGGTATTGACTGTCGCTCCGGACAAAAATCTTTGGGTGGGTACTAAACAGGGCAATGTGTATAGTTATTCTCCGGATACGAGTGATTTTATTTCCCGGACAAAAGATTGTGGATTGACAGGGGATGCTGTTTTGGATATAAAGTCGGATGACGATGGGAATCTTTGGATTCTTACATCACAGCGGGTGATGGTCTATCATCCCGGAACACATATCTTTACTATGATGTCTTGTGCTGATTCTTGGATAAATCTGGAAGATTTCCAGGCATTGTATAAAGGTCCTCGGGGAGAAATGAGTGTGGGTGGACGAGGTGGAATTGTGACTTTTCCTCACTATAATGAAAAAAATAGGAGGATACCTGAGCCAATTGTGCGTTTGACATCCGTCGAAATGAATAACACTTCTGAAATCGGGGTGGATAATCAAAAGAAAATAAGCCTGTCTCCTTATGAAAGAAATGTGGAATTGTTTTTTTCTACTTTTGACCATTTGAATACGAATAAGGTAAGATATGCTTATCGTTATAAACAAAGAAACGATAATTGGGTGGCCTTGCCGGCAGGGAAAAATAGTATCGGCTTGTCTGATTTGTCAAAAGGGGAATTTGAACTGGAAGTCCGTGCTACAGATGAAAACGGGCTGTGGAGTAAGAGTACATTGACGGTTATGATCCAGTGTCTGCCTGCTTGGTATGAAACAGGTTGGGCGTATTTGTTTTATGTGCTTGTTGTTTTATCGGTTGTTTGGGGATTGGACCGGATGTATCTGAAATTACGGGAGTCCATGGTTGCACAGACTGTTCTGCCACTGGAACAAAATCCGGAGCAAAGGCATGAGATAGATCCATTGTCGGAAGAAGGAAAAGTAGAAGCGAATTCTATTTCAGCATCTGATGAGCAATTAATAAAGAAGGCATTGGATATGGTTGAGAAGAACCTTAGTAATCCTGAATATTCCATAGAAGATTTAAGTAGGGATATGTGCATGAGTCGTGCTACTCTTTACCGGAAGATTACATCTATCACCGGAAGCTCGCCTTCTGATTTTGTGAAGAATGTACGTCTTCGTAAAGCTGCCGAATTATTGAAAGAGGGAGGGCTTACCATTGCTGAGATAGCTGATCAGGTTGGTTTTAATACACCTAGTTATTTCACAAAATCATTCAAGAAACTGTTTGGGGTGTTGCCTACACAATATAATAAGTGATGTTTTAGTGATAAGAAGGAGATAGCTTTTGTGGCAGTTGATGGAGGAATAATTATAAATATGATTCATAAAGTTCAATTAAAGTGTATAAATTTCCATGTTGATGAACAAAAATACATTTTGGGGCTTTATAAATAACGATATATTTGTAAAATGCTGCTTGAATATTTCAGATTGAAAGAAATAAGTACTCATTTTACATTTAAGGCCATGAAAGAACTAAAGATGTACATCGATGGGCGATTCATCGAAAACCAATCCGATAAGTGGATTGATGTATTGAACCCTTCTACGGAAGAAGTGATATCTAAAATGCCTGATGGCACACCGGAAGATGCACGTGCTGCTATAAATGCTGCCGTGAAGGCACAGCTTTCTTGGGAGAGTCTTACCTCTATTGAACGTGCCGGCTATTTAACTCGGATTGCACAAGGTATCCGCAAGCGGGAACAGGAATTGACTGATATTATTATCCGGGAGGGTGGAAAAACAAGAGGATTAGCTAATGTAGAGGTGTTATTTACGGCTGATTACCTTGATTATATGGCCGGATGGGCCCGTCGCTATGAAGGGGAAATCATTCCTAGTGACCGTCCTCACGAAAATATATTTGTCTTTAAGAAACCTATTGGGGTGACAACAGGCATCCTGCCTTGGAATTTTCCTTTTTTCTTGATTGCCCGTAAGGCCGCTCCTGCTCTGTTGACGGGGAATACAATTGTGGTAAAGCCGAGTCAGCTGACACCGGAAAACGCGTATGTTTTCGCACAGATTGTAGATGAAGTTGGGTTGCCTAAAGGTGTATTCAATCTGGTGAACGGTCGTGGTTCGGTGATTGGACATGAATTGGCTGCTAACCCCAAAGTAGGTATGGTTAGTCTGACCGGAAGTGTGGAGGCTGGAATACAAACCATGGCAGCCGCTTCTGCCAATGTGACGAAGGTTTCTTTGGAATTGGGAGGGAAGGCTCCCGGTATTGTAATGCCGGATGCAGATTTGGATTTAGCTGTAAAATCCATTATTGCTTCGCGTGTTATTAATACAGGACAGGTATGTAATTGCTGTGAGCGCGTGTATGTACATTCTAGTATAAAAGAGGCTTTCCTTGAGAAACTGTTGGCAGGATTCAAGCAGGTGAAAGTGGGTGATCCGAATCAGTATACAGACCTCGATATGGGTCCGTTGATTGATGCCAATGCACTGAAATCAGTAGAAGAGAAAGTGAAAAAAGCTATTGAGCAGGGAGCTGAGTTGCTATGCGGTGGTCATCGTATCGGTACTAAAGGATATTTCTTTGAACCGACGATTTTGATTAATTGTACCCAAAAGATGGATATTATTCAGGAAGAAACTTTTGGACCGGTACTTCCGGTTGTTGAGTTTACAGAGGTGGAAGACGCCATTGCCTGGGCTAATGATTGTGAATATGGGCTGACTTCTTCTATTTATACCCAGAACCTGGATATGACATTCAAATTGATTCGTGCGTTGAAATTTGGTGAAACTTATGTGAATCGTGAGAATTTTGAGGCGATGCAGGGATTCCATGCCGGATGGCGTAAATCTGGTATCGGTGGCGCGGATGGTAAACATGGGCTGGAAGAGTATTTACAGACGCAGCTGGTTTATTTGGAAACTAAAGGCTGATTCTCATCATTATTCTATGTAGGATTGTCTCGGGATATAATTCGTATTTTATGTCTCGAGATACATCTTGTTATATGATGGATATTTATTATTGATTTAGATTGATACTTTAAGAAGTATAGAGTACAAAATACTTGTTGTTTCGTCCTGTTGGAAAAGGTTTATTCATCATAAAACAGCATGCTATGAAATTGTTTTTTTCCTTCGTTTTTGCCTTATTGGCTTTTACAGCTTGTACAAAACCCGAAAAGGAAGTCTATATCTTCACTTCTCATCGTGAGCCGGCATTGGACGGGTTACATTATCTTTACAGCTATGACGGCTATCATTGGGATAGTATCGCAGGTTCATGGTTGAAACCGGAAATAGGAAATAAGACTCCTTATTATAATTATTTCACTAAACAGACCGAAGAACAGAAATATGCTCCCAATTCGATGATGCGTGATCCGTCCATGACCCAAGGCCCGGATGGAACTTTCCATTTAGTGTGGACAATCAGTTGGAATGGAGAACAGGGATTTGGTTATGCCAGTTCTAAAGACTTGATTCATTGGAGTGAACAATGCGAAATTAAAGTGATGAAAGACTCTTTGACTAACAATGTGTGGGCACCGGAAGTTTTCTATGATGATGAAAAGGAACAGTTCATCGTTGCCTGGTCTTCTGCCATTCCTGTAGAAAGATATACGGCAGCCGATAGTTTGGGAGCTAATAAAAGTCACCGTGCCTATTATACCACGACCAAGGATTTCCAAACGTTTACTCCTGCAAAGGCGTTTTATGATCCGGGATTTAATTCTATTGACGGATTTATAGTAAAGCGTGATAAAAACGACTATGTATTAATTATAAAAGACAATCGCAAGCCTGGTTACAGTGATTTGTTCTGTGTATCCGGGCCATCGGCAGAAGGACCTTATGCTGATCCGTCAGTAAAATTTGCACCGACTTACTCTGAAGGTCCGTGTGCCGTGAAAGTAGGTGATGAATGGTTGATTTATTTTGATGTTTATCGGGAAGGACGGTTTGGAGCCGTGTCTACAAAAGACTTCAAGAACTTTACTCCCATTGACGATCAGATTTCTATTCCGCAAGGACATAAGCATGGTACTATCATAGAAGTTCCCGAATCAGTTTTGCTCAACCTGAAAGCGGAGGAAGCTAAAAGATTCCCTCAAAAAGACTAGTTATTACCCAGAATTGTCTGCTTGAATAAGTTACTTTGGGCTTTTGAAATTTATAAGATGAATGCACAAATGAAAAACAAGAATCTAGTATTATTATTCCTTCTTCTGATGGTGGAAGGAGGGCTGCTTTCGGCAGCAGCACAGAGCAAATCGTCGGTTTATAAGCCTTGGAGTCATGGACAACTGAAAGTAAGTAAAGAGAACCGTTATCTGATGAATGCGGACGGAACTCCCTTTTTCTGGTTGGGAGATACGGGATGGCTGTTGCCCGAGAAACTGAATAGAGATGAGGCTGCTTATTATCTGGAACATTGTCGTCAGGCAGGTTTCAATGTGGTGCAGGTACAGACTATAAATGGAGTTCCTGCCATGAATTTCTATGGCCAGTATTCCATGATAGATGGTTTCAATTTTAAGAATATAGACAGAAAAGGAGTTTACGGGTATTGGGATCACATGGATTATATTATTCAGAAAGCTGAGCAGAACGGCATTTACATAGCGATGGTATGTATCTGGGGAGGGCTTGTGCGCTCCGGAAAGATGAATGTTGAAGAGGCCAAAGCGTATGGTAGATTTTTAGGTGAACGATATAAAGATGCCCCTAATATTATTTGGGTAATCGGTGGAGATACTTATGCTGACCGAAATACTGAGATTTGGGAGGCGTTGGCGAATAGTATTCTTGCTGTGGACGAGAATCATATAATGACCTTTCATCCGTTTGGTCGTACATCCAGTGCTACCCATCTGAATAATAAGGAGTGGATGGATATGAATATGTTCCAAAGTGGACACAGGCGTTATGGCCAGAAAAAAGGAGATGGTGATACTTCTGTTACGGGATTGGAGGAAGACAATTGGCGTTATGTAGAAGAGGCTTTGTCCATGACTCCACTGAAGCCTGTTCTGGATGCAGAACCCAGTTATGAAGGTATTCCTCAGGGATTGCATGATCCTGCCCAGCCACGCTGGCGTGACTGTGATGTGAGACGCTATGGATATTGGTCTGTTTTTGCGGGCTCTTGCGGACATACATACGGACATAATAATATCATGCAGTTCTTGAAACCGGGTACACCTGGTGGGTATGGAGCTGATGGAATAGAGAAACCTTGGTATAAAGCAATGCAGGATCCCGGCTTCAATCAGATGAAATATCTGAAGAATCTGATGTTAACTTTCCCTTATTTTGAACGTGTACCGGATCAAAGTGTAATTGCCGGTACGAATGGGAATCGTTATGACAGAGCCATTGCGACTCGCGGAAAGGATTATTTGTTAGTATACAATTACTCCGGAAATCCGATGTCTGTTGACTTGACTAAAATCAGTGGCGCAAAAAAGAAAGTATGGTGGTATAGTCCTAAAGATGGAAAACTTTCTTTTATAGGAGAATTTGATAGTAAAATTACTCCCTTTACCTATGACGGCAGTTATAATCGGGATAATGACCAGGTATTAATTGCTATAGATTCAAGCAAGAATTATATTTCTACCGAATGGCTGGAACTTCCTATGGTAAATCAATAGCATTTTTAAGGAATACAGCCAAAAAGTCTTATTAAGTCTTAATGAAACGGGAAAAGTCAATGCGGAAATTGTAATTTTGAAAAAACACATTTACAAATGAAACGCATTGGCTTGTTCTTATTCTTTTGTATTCTTTCCTTGCATGGCATAGCTCAGGTTGAAAATGACAAGGATACGCTCATCATCCGGCAAGATAAAATCAATGAGTTTATCAATGAGATGAATGAGGCTGATAAAAGTATGGATTTTATAAACGAACCTCCTACGTTGACACCTCCCGTTTTATCTGATACATTGCGGATGCCAAAATTTGATTTTACTTCCCGTGAAGAAATGCCTAAGATATCCCCTTATACTTTTTCCGGAAATCCTTTCGGACATGATTATATAGATGGACGTGCTTATCAGATTAATAGTACAGGGATTCTGAGTGGTTATCATTCCTTTCAAGGGTTGCCTTCTATAGGTGAGGCACGTAATGCCGGAGTGATGTACACACAGCGTCTCAATGATTTTATAACCGTGACGGGAGGAGTATATGCTGCTAAATACAATGTATATGGAGTCCGCTTTAATGATTTAGGTGCTAAGGGAAAGTTGTCTTTTCGCATTAATGACAGAATGAAGATCAATATGTTCGGCACATACTCGGTGTATAACGGATATGGTATGACTCCCGCTTCACAGCTTTTTATGAACCAGAATTCATACGGAGGCACTTTGGAATTTAAAATATCGGATAGTTTCGGAATTGAAGCGGGAGCAGAGAGGGAATTTAATCCGATGACCCGTAAATGGGAAACCCATCCTATTATTATGCCGGTATTCTATAAATAATAATTTGTGTATCTTTACGGCATGAATGAAGAGATAGAAGAGTATTACGAAGAGTTATACAGGCTTTATATAGATGAAAACCAGCCATTGGAACGCCGTTACAGGCAATTGCGTGAATCATTGGAGCGTGTGGTGCGTGAAAAGATACAAGGGAATAGTTTGCAGACCACTGATTTGGCCGCCCGTATTAATTATGTAGCCACTCAATATGGGCTGGATCTGAAAGAACAGAATCAGTTACATACCTTTCGTCTGACTTCCAATGATATTTTGAACCATCGTAAGTCTCCTGTAAAAGAAGAGTTCCTGTGTGATTTGCGTGCAGTGGCATACGCATATAGGAAGATGTTTGCACAGGATATTCCATTGAAGTTGTTCTCAGTTCTTCCCAAGCAGGAAATAGCATCTTCAGGGAAAAAAGAAAAGATGGAATACATCCGCCGCATCCGTGTATGCTTTGATTATGCCGATGATACCTATTTGTATGTACATCCTGTAGATGTAACAGCCGATGAACCTATACGGGTGGTTTATAATAAACCCGGTATAAATCATGAATTTGAAGAAACCATAAAGGAACTTTGGCGATATGCCCAGCTTAATCTGCTGGATGTTTCTGTAGATAGGGATGGAATTTATACCCCTTCTTTTATCGTATTGGAACCGGATTATTTGATAGATATCAGCTCACTGGCGGAATGTTACAAGGATTATGGCAGCCATCCGGCAAACTATTTTTTGAGCCGGCTGGTGCCGATTGATAATGCCCGCCCTTTGCTGTTGGGAAATATAGCCAATCTGTTCCTGGATGAATGGATACATGCAGGTGAGGAGGAGCCGGACTATATAGACTGTATGAAGAAGGCATTCCGGCAGTATCCCATTGAACTGGCTGCTTGTGCCGAACTTCGTGATCCGTCCAAAGAGAAAGAGTTTGCCAAGGATTGCCGGATGCATTTTGAGCATATACGGGACGTTGTACAACACACTTTTTTGGAGCCAGGGTATAATCTGGATAAAAAGGAGGCTGTGCTGGAACCGTCCTATATTTGCGAGGCGTTGGGCATTCAGGGACGTCTGGACTATATGCAGCGGGATATGAGCAGCTTTATAGAAATGAAATCGGGCAAAGCGGATGAATTCTCCATGCAGGGAAAAGTGGAACCCAAGGAAAATAATAAGGTTCAGATGCTGCTATATATGGCAGTGTTGGAATATAGCATGGGACAGGACCGGCGGCGTATGCATCCCTATTTGCTTTATACCCGTTATCCTTTATTGTATCCGGCCAGAGCATCGTGGGCTCAGGTAAGGCGGGTTATCAATTTGCGTAACCGTATTGTTGCTGCCGAGTATGGGGTACAATTCCATAATCATCCTGATTTTACACGCAACTTGTTGGCACAAATCAATCCGGAGGTGGTGAATGAAAGAAAACTGAGCGGCAGATTCTGGGAACAGTATTTGAAGCCCTCTATCTCGCGTTTCCGGGAGAAGCTGTCGGCGTTGGAACCTTTGGAGCAGGCCTATTTTTATACGCTTTATAATTTCATTACAAAAGAACTTTATACCTCCAAATCGGGAGATGTGGATTATGAAGGACGTGCAGGGGCTTCAGCTCTTTGGCTGAGTACACTGGATGAGAAACGTGAGGCGGGAGAGATATTATATGATTTGCAGATAATGGAAAATAGGGCATCACAGGCTCATAAGGCTTATATACTTTTGTCTATTCCGCAATATGATGAAATGTTTCTTCCCAATTTCCGTACAGGAGATGTGGTTGTGTTGTATGAGCGTAATAATGACTTGGATAATGCGACCAATAAAATGGTTTTTAAGGGTAATATTGAGCAGATTACAGATACAGAATTGCGTATTCGTTTACGTGCTACCCAACGTAATGCTTCCGTTTTTTCTCCGGACAGTCGTTATGCTGTAGAACATGATACGATGGATACTACATTCCGCAGTATGTATTTGGGACTCTCCGCTTTTCTGGATGCGAATACGGAAAGACGGGAATTATTGCTGGGACAACGGCCTCCCCGCTTTGATTCGTCTTTTGATGAAGCTATAGCGCTGACCGGTGATGATTTTGAGAGGGTGGCGTTGAAAGCTGAGTCGGCCCGTGATTATTTTCTTCTGGTGGGACCTCCCGGAACAGGAAAGACTTCGAGGGCGTTGCGTAGAATGGTGGAACATTTCTATGCAGCATCATCTATGCAGATATTGTTACTGGCTTATACCAACCGGGCTGTTGATGAAATTTGTCAGTCACTGTCCTCTATCACCCCCTGTATAGATTATATACGGGTGGGAAGTGAGCTTTCCTGTGATGTACGTTTTAGAGGACATCTGTTGGAGAATATATTGGCGGAATGTAACAGTAGGAGAGAGGTGAATATCCGTATGGCAGATTGCAGAGTATATGTTGGAACCGTGGCCTCTATTGCGGCTAAAGCTGAACTTTTTAAATTAAAACGTTTTGATGTAGCCATAGTGGATGAAGCCACCCAAATATTAGAACCCCAATTGTTGGGTATTCTGTGTGCCAAGTTTGCCGATGAAAGAAATGCAGTGGGTAAATTTATCCTGATAGGTGATCATAAACAGTTGCCTGCCGTTATTTTGCAGAATAGCGGACATTCTGAAGTGCATGATGAGGGACTTAGGGAAGCCGGACTTTTTAATTTAAAAGATTCTCTGTTTGAGCGGCTTTATCGTTTTCATTTAAAAGAAGAATCTCCTAAAGCGATAGATATGCTTTGCCGTCAGGGGCGTATGCATCCGGGAGTGGCTTTTTTTCCCAATAAAGCATTTTATGCCGGAAAATTGGAGGCTTTGGGATTACCTCATCAGTTGGAGCACATAGAGGCTCCGGTACGTTTTATCCCTTCGAAGCAAGATTTGGAGAGCGTTTCCGGAAAAACAAACAGATATGAGGCACAGATTGTCGCCGGTTTAGCCAAAGAGGTGTATCTGGCTCATGAAGAGGAATTTGATCCGAATCGAACGTTAGGGGTCATTACTCCTTATCGAAGTCAGATTGCTTTGATACGTAAAGAGCTTCAGGCATTGGCTATTCCTGCTTTGAGTAGGATTTCCATTGACACTGTGGAACGGTATCAGGGCAGCGAACGTGATGTCATTATTTATTCTTTTTGTGTGAATCACCTCTATCAATTAAGGTTTCTGCCCAACCTGACAGAAGAGGACGGTGTACAGATTGACCGTAAGCTGAATGTCGCTTTAACGCGTGCACGCAAGCAGCTTTTTATCACAGGAGTCCCTGAAATATTAAGTCATAATTCTATCTATCAATATCTTCTGAAAACTATTTATTAGGGAAAAAAATACCACAGGCTACTTAGGTGTGTAGTCTGTGGTGAATTCTTTAATTAGGCATCAACCGGTTTGTATTTGGGGACCAATGCTTTCATGATAATCCAACCAACCAAATAAGCTACGGCACATACACAGAATATGATGAAGTAGCCGGCAGGTTTTCCTTCGAATCCCATAAAAGTCATATTCGTTTCTGCTGCATAGTCAAACAGTCTGCCAGATCCCATATTAATACAGAATGAACCTATACCACCTGCCATACCACCAATACCTACGATAGTAGCGATGGTGCTTTTGGGGAACATATCACCTACTACAGAATAAATATTGGCAGACCATGATTGGTGTGCAGCACCTGCAATACCGATAATAATGATAGGATACCAATATGAATAATTGCCTAAAGGTTGGGCAAACAATGCCAGCAGTGGGAACAAGGCAAAGATAAGCATAGCCTGCATACGGGCTGCATATGGATTCTTACCTGTTTTATTAATGATAATAGTAGGTAACTTACCACCATAAATAGATAACATGGTAATAGCATATAATACGAAAATCAACATTTGTGCGGTACCCGTATCTGAAGCGAAACCGTATACATCCGAAATATATGCCGGAGTCCAGAACAGGAAGAACCACCATACGCCATCAGTCATGAACTTACCGACAAATACAGCCCATGTTTGGGGAAATTTGAAACATTGCAAGAATGAAATCTTCTTGTTGTCGAAGTCGTTGGCAGCAGCTTGTTGTTCTGCTGATTCTTCAGGATTGTTGTTGTCTTGTTCGATATATTCCAGTTCGGCAGCATTCACGCGAGGGTTGACATTGGGTTTCTTATAGAGGAACATCCAAAGTCCCATCCAAATGAATCCTAAACCACCGATAACGATGAAAGCCATTTCCCATCCGTTGCCCACACCAATACTTTGGAAATAACGTGCCAAAGGAGGAATAGTGATCGGAGCGGCTAAAGCACCTACTGTAGAACCTGCATTAAAGATGGAAGTGGAATATGCACGGTCCTTTTTCGGAAAATATTCGGCTGTTACCTTAATAGCTGCTGGGAAGTTTCCTGCCTCACCTACACCTAATACGATTCGGGCAGCGATAAAGTAATAAACGCTGGTAATAGCGATAGTTGAAGCGACGGCTCCTGTTGCAGAAAGCATCTCTTCTGCGTTATGAATACCTAATGTTTCTTCGGTTGCCCAACCGCACAATGCATGAAGACAAGCTCCTAAGGACCAGACAAAGATAGCCCAGAGATAACCTTTTTTAGTTCCCATCCAGTCAATGAAACGACCGGCGAACAGGTTGGCAATGGCATACACTATAGAGAAAATAGCTGTGATATCTCCGTAATTCGAATCCGTCCAGTGAAATTCCGGAGCAATGAAGTCTTTCCAGGTTAGTGAAAGCACCTGACGGTCGAGGTAATTGACTGTAGTGGCAAAGAATAGCAGACCACAGATTATCCATCTGAAGTTTGTCATCTTCTCACCTACTTTTTGAAATGTACTCATGATAATAGATTTAATTATGTTTTTCTTATTAGACGCAAAAATAACCATTCTGTACCTATTCTCTATGCAAAAATTGGTGGAAAGCCTGTATAAATCGGTACAATGGTAAGATTTCTAAAAAAAATCATTCTGAATGTCGCAAAAAAACTGAAAACGAGTTGATTTCTTGCAACATTCAGAATGACAAGAGTTAATGAGTAATGGTGTGTACCATTCTACTTATCTCATATCTGTGTATTTTATTTCATCCTTGTCACTGTATTTCAGGTTTTCACCTCCCATACCCCAAATAAAGGTATAGTTGCTGGTACCTGCAGCGGCGTGGATAGACCATTCCGGAGAAGTAATGGCTTGTTCATTATGTAACCATACCAGACGTTCTTCTTGCGGTTCGCCCATCAGGTGGCAAATGGCATTTCCTTCAGGCAGGTTGAAATAGAAGTAGGCTTCCATACGACGGGTATGTGTATGGGCCGGCATGGTGTTCCATACAGAACCCGGAGCCAGTTCAGTAAGTCCCATCTGTAATTGGTTTGTACCACCGTTTTTCACTCTTTCCAATACATCTTTTACAATTAACTGGTTTACAATACGGTCGTTGCTATCTTCCATTTTTCCATAATGATCTGAGATAGCTAAAGCATACTGTTTAGGATTTGCTTTTTGAAGCTTGGCGTCGGTAGTGATCAATTGAGTAACGTATGGCTTGTAAGCCGGTGCCGAATTGATATAGAATTTAGCCGGTTTGGCAGCGTCATTACTTTTAAAAGTAACTTCTTTATTCCCGCAACCTACATAGAGGGCTTCCTTGTATTTCATAGGATATTCTTTACCGTCTACAGTAACTACGCCATCACCGCCTACATTGATGACTCCTAGTTCACGCCGTTCAAGGAAGTAAGTGATTTCCGGACCCAGTTCACGGAAAGTTTCCAGCTTCAAAATTTTGTTTACCGGCATAGCTCCTCCGTAAATAAGACGGTCGTAAAGGGTGTATGTAACATTGATCTCATCCGGCGCCATCACCTTTTCCATCATAAATGAACTACGCAGACGTTCTGTATCATAGTGTTTCACATCTTGCGGATGGCAAGCGGTCTGTACTTTGTAATTTACTTGAGCTGAAGCTGCCAAGGCAGAAACACTCAGCATCATTGCAATCGCTAATTTTTTCATAATCATTATCTTTAAATTTTAATTTTTCATTGTTTTCTGGTATTTAATGATAGAACGACGGTTCAGCACCATTAAGAATAGTGTTATCAGTACTAAAATTCCGGAACCAATCCATTTGAATGAATAAGTCAAATGGAAAATAGCCCATGAGAAAGGACTTGAAGCAAAATCCAACGCACCACCTTCAAAACCAGACGGGATGTTTACGGCAGCATCTTGTGTCTTGGCGTATACATCATGTGCTGCTTTGGTGAAATAAGGAGCCAGATCTGTTACAAAATACAGACCGATGGCCAGCACAACAAAACCAATGATGAAAGTCTTTACTACATTTCCTTTTGTGATAGGTAATATCAATGGGAATACATAGAACATGCCAGCTAATGAAGCCAATGGCAAGAATTCATTGCCCGGAAGCACCACTGCCAATAAGATAGTAACAGGGATTAATAGTAATGATACAACCAACGTGGCCGGATGTCCGATCACCAAGGCAGGACTCATACCGATATTTAAGCCTACAGCACCCTTAAACTTCTTGGCGATCAGTTCGCGGGTAGCGTCCGAAATGGGTTTCAACCCTTCGATGAACAGGCTGGTAATACGGGGAATCAACTCCATTACCGCTCCCATCTTGATACCTAAACCTAGAATATAAGGAATCTTGTCTACTATTTCTTGTCCGTTCTTGCAAGATAATGCACCGATGCCACATCCTACCAGGATACCCAAGAAGAGAGGTTCGCCTAATAAACCGAATTTCTTTTTCATACCTTCCGCATCAATGTTCAGCTTTTCAAATCCGGGAATTTTGTCCAATACCTTATTTATAATGAGAGCGAATGGTACGAAACCTGCACAGAAGGGCTGCGGAATAGAAATACCTTCCATTTTATCATAGAAACCTTGAAATTTGTCTGCTGTGTAATCTGCTAAGATTAATGTGATGATATAACAGATAACAGCAGCGAAGAATCCCCACAAAATACTATCTGTTGCAAAATAAACTACGGCTCCGATAAAAGCGAAATGCCAATAGTTCCATAAATCAATATTAACCGTACGGGTGGTTTTAGTCAATAACATTAAGATGTTAACGGCCAGACATACCGGAATGATGAATGCCCCTACGGAAGTGTTATAAGCTACGGCTGCAGCAGCAGGCCATCCCATATCGAATACTTTCAGTTGCAGGCCATATATTTCGACCACTTTGCTTAAGGCCGGACCCAGACTGCTGGTCAGAAGTGCGGTAACCACTGATAGACCAACGAAACCAACACCTACCAACAAACCGCTTTTTAATGCTTTGCTGAATTTGATTCCGATACAAACGCCTAAGATTGTAAAAATTATAGGCATCATCACCGCTGCTCCTAAACCGATGATATAACTAAAAACTTGTTCCATTCTCTTGTGAATTAATAGTAAATGACTGTGTTTTCTACAATAGTATAAATTAAAAACTGCCCCAAAAATAAAACCTTTTCTCAACTTATCAAACCTGAAAGACATAATAATTAGTAAAAAGACAATTTTTGAACGATTTTTATCGTTATCGTGCACAAAAATAACCGTTTTCGCACACGAATACCAAATAATACACTTAGTAGGTTGAAAAGTGCACACTGCTTTTCGAGGAAAATACTACTTTTGTTTCATAAAATAAATAGGTCTAATACTAAAAATAAGTGTCTTCATGAAAAAGAATTCTATTTGTAAAATTATTGTGTCCGGTTTGCTTGCGGCTGTTCCTTTGATTGGCATGGCTCAGCAGGTTTGTGGTAATAAGCCTTGGTCTGTACGTATGGCGGAATCAGAAATGGTGCGTTGTCCCGAATCTTGGCAATTGGATTTTCAGACCCGTTTGAAGTGGGATTACTGTCATGGCCTGGAACTTCAAGCTATGCTGGATGTATATGATGCATACGGTGATAAAAAGTTTTTTGATTATGCTGTGGCTTATGCTGATACAATGATTCATCAGGATGGCTCTATCGAAACTTATAAACTGGAGGAATATAATATTGACCGTCTGAATTCCGGCAAGATGCTTTTCCGTATTTATGAGCAGACTAAGGACGAGAAATACAAGAAAGCATTGGATTTGTTGCGCAGTCAGTTGGATACGCATCCTCGTAATGCCGATGGCGGTTTCTGGCACAAGAAGATTTATGAGAATCAGATGTGGCTGGATGGGCTTTATATGGGGCAACCATTTTATGCGGAGTATGCTTACCGTAACAACCGCGTGAATGATTATGCTGATATTATCAATCAGTTTGTCACAGTGGCCCGCCATAATTATGATCCGAAGACAGATCTATACCGTCATGCATGTGATGTGAGCAAGCGTGAAAAGTGGGCGGATAAAACTACCGGGTGGTCGCAACACTGTTGGGGACGCGCCATGGGATGGTATGCAATGGCTTGTGTGGATGTACTCGATTTTATACCGGAACACGAAGCCGGACGTGAATCTGTTATCGAAATATTGAATAAACTGGCTGCCCAGATTAAACGTACTCAAGATCCAGCAACAGGGGTATGGTATCAGGTAATTGACAGAAGCGGGGATGAGGGGAATTATCTGGAATCCTCTTGTTCTACCATGTTTGTATATACTCTGTTGAAAGCGTTACGTAAGGGATATATTTGTCCTTCGTACATGGAAGTGGCTAAAAAGGGATATGAAGGGCTTTTGACCCAATTTATAGAAGTGGATGATAAAGGTGTGGTTTCTATTACTAAAGGTTGTGCTGTTGCAGGTTTGGGAGGCAAGCCGGTGTATCGTACCGGAGATTATAATTATTATATAACTGAAAAAATACGTTCTAATGATGCGAAGGCAGTAGGTCCGTTTATTATGGCCAGTCTGGAATGGGAACGTTTGTTTCAGAAAAACAGTTGTGGAACTGCATGTGAATAATAGGAGGTGATACGATGAGGAAAGTTTTAGGATTATTGTTGCTATTGTCTGTTGTAAGCGCAGCATGGGCTCAGGAACGTCAGGATACAATTGTAGTCTCACGTGATGGAACGGGGAATTTTCGTACTTTGCAGGAGGCTATAGAGAGTGCGCGGGCTTTCATGGATTATACTGTTACGATCTATGTGAAGAACGGAGTATACAAGGAGAAAGTGATTGTTCCTTCATGGGTGGAAAATATAGATATTATAGGTGAAGATCGTGATAAGACGATTATTACTTATGATGATCATGCGAATATAAATAAAATGGGTACTTTCCGCACTTATACGGTGAAGGTAGAGGGCAGTGATATCACTTTTAAAAATTTGACTATTGAGAACAATGCGGCTCAGTTGGGACAGGCGGTAGCTTTACATACGGAAGGTGACCGTTTGAAATTTATCAATTGTCGTATCTTGGGCAATCAGGACACTATTTATACCGGTGCTAAATTTACCCGTCTTTATTTCAAGGATTGTTATATTGATGGTACTACCGACTTTATTTTCGGTCCTTCCACCGCTTTATTTGAAGATTGTATTATTCACAGTAAACGCAATTCGTATGTAACGGCTGCTTCCACTCCGAAAGAGGCTAAATATGGATATGTCTTTAAGCACTGTAAGCTGACGGCAGAACCGGGAGTGGATAAAGTGTATTTAGGTCGTCCTTGGCGTCCATATGCTTATACTTTATTTATAGAATGTGAATTGGGGAAACATATTGTTCTTGCCGGATGGCACAATTGGGGTAAGCAGTCTAATGAAGAAACCGCCCGTTATATGGAATATAAAAATACCGGTGAGGGCGCAAATGCTTCGGAAAGGGTGGCGTGGAGCAAACAATTAACAAAGAAAGAAGCGGAGGCGGTGACGGTCGATGCTATTTTTAGTACTCAAAGTAATTGGAACCCAATAGACTAGATTGAATTTATAATTGCTTGAAGAGGAGACTTCTACGTTGGTGGAGGTCTCCTTTTTTTGTTGTACTGAATAATTGGATCCCGTAAAAAATACCTAATAAATCCACATAAAAAGATAAAAACTACACATCAAGGTAATGTTATATCCATAATTTTGCAACAGTGAAACTAAGGTCAAAACCTTAAAAAACATTTTAATAACTATAAAAACACATCTTATGAATCTAAAAGAATTAGCTAGAAAAGCTGTCTCAACTCTCTTTTTGAGTATGCTTTGTTTGGTTGCTTTTGCTCAAACCGCAACAGGTTTGGTGAAAGACAAAACAGGCGAACCTATGATTGGTGTGAATGTACTGGTAAAAGGAACAACCAATGGTACAATCACGGATTTCGATGGTAAGTTTTCAATTCCGGATGTTCCGAGTAATGCTACTTTGGTGGTTTCTTATATTGGGTATCTTACCAAAGAGGTAAAATCTGGAAAAGATTTGATAATTGTATTGGAAGAAGATAACAAGACTTTGGATGAAGTCGTTGTTATTGGTTATGGCACGGTGAAAAGACGTGATTTGACTGGTTCTGTCGCTTCTGTTACTGGAGAAAAATTAGCGGCTAATCCAGTTGCCAATGTCGCACAGGCTTTACAAGGACAATTGCCTGGTGTAAGTGTGACTTCTCAAGACGGTCGTCCGGGTGCAGGTATGTCTATTCGTATTCGTGGTGGTGGCTCTATCACCCAGTCTAATGATCCTTTATTCATTGTAGATGGTGTTCAAGTTAGTGGCATTGATGATATTCCTGCTGACAATATCGAAAGTATTGATGTGTTAAAGGATGCTGCTTCTACGGCTATTTATGGTGCCCGTGGTGCTAACGGTGTAATATTGGTTACTACTAAGGGAGGCAAGGATGGCCGGGTTTCCGTCAAGTATAATATGTATTATCAGATGAAGGAGAATCCAAAATTATTGGAAACTATGGATCCTTATGATTATGTATATAATACATGGGCATATATGAAGAGTCTGGGGGATTCTTATGGGGATGGAGTTGCCAGATATTTTGGATTAGGATCCAAGTATGGAAATCATTTGAATGAATATAAAAATATGACCACTCATAATTATATAAATGATTTGATGCAGACTGCGTCTTCTTGGAATCATGATGTATCTTTATCTGGTGGCACAGACAAAACTAAGTTTTATTCATCAGTTAACTATATGGATGATGAAGGTATCCGTGTGAAGTCTGGTTTCCAACGTTGGAATGCGAATTTCAAATTGACGCAAAAGATTAATAAAAAGTTAACTGCGGACTTTGATTTACGTTATAGTGAAATAGAAATTAATGGTTCTGGTTTTGGTAATGCAACCTCTGCTTACACTTATCGTCCTGTGGATAATCCTTTGGGGGATGCTTCTTTTACCGCTGGATTTGGTCAAGGTGATACAAATATGGAAGAAACTAGTAATCCTTTGTATTACTTGAATACTGTAGATTATATAAAAAACATGTACCGTATCCGTGCAAAAGGTGCTTTAACTTGGAATGTTATTAAAGGTTTGACGGCAAAGACGGAGCTATCGTTAAATCGTAATTGGAACCAGGAAAAGACATGGAATGCAGGACAGACAGAAAAAGATAATAGTTCTGCTAAATTGAAGAAAAGTGATGGTTACGGTGTGCGTTGGGCAACTACTTTGAATTATGAAGTACAGGGGCTTGGAGATAATCATAATTTGTCTTTCTTGGTTGGTAATGAAGTCTTGGCTTCAAAGTCAGATTACACTGAAATATATGGTGTAGGGTATCCTGAAGGATTTACAATGGATGATGCGTTTGGTATGATTAATATGACTACTCCTTCATTGGGACAAGATTATTTTAAAGGTGAGATAGGTACTCCTAATCATACTTTATCTTGGTTTGGTCGTGCTAATTATTCTTATAAAGGTAAGTATCTTTTGACAGCTACATTCCGTGCTGATGGTTCTTCTAAATTTGCACCTAGTCATCAGTGGGGGTATTTCCCGGCAGCAGCTGCAGCATGGAGAATTTCAGATGAAGCTTTCATGGAAAATACAAGAGATTGGTTGGATAATCTGAAACTTCGTGTATCGTATGGTACTTCTGGTTCTGATAATATTGATGCTTCTTTATGGAGAGAAACATGGAAAACAGAACAAATTACAGTGGATGGTGAAAAGGTTACCACTTATGTGCCTGGTGATATGAAAGGAAATCCTGATTTGAAATGGGAAACTACTATTAGTCGTAATTTAGGTGTTGATTTTGGTTTCTTTAATAATTGGGTTCGTGGTAGTTTGGACTATTATTGGAATACGACAAAGAATATTTTAATGAAAGTGCCTATTGATGCAGCGTCTGGTTATAGCTATCAGTTCCAAAATGTAGGTAAAACCTCAAATAAGGGAGTTGAATTGGCTTTAGGCTTTGACATTGTTCGTGGTAAAGATTTTAATTTAGGTGTAAACTTGACTTATAATTATAATAAGAATAATATTGACGAACTGATGGATGGGGTCTTGGCAGATACGAGAGCTATGAATGATTGGGGTTCATCTATGGCTAAGCCTGCTTATGATTATATTATCCGTGAGGGGCATCCTGTAGGTACGATCCAAGGTTTTAAATCTGAAGGATATTATACGATTGATGATTTTACTTATGCGGATGGTAAATACACATTGAAACCAGGCATTCCGGATATTCAAGGTATTGTGAATTATCCGGATGGAGTTAAAGTACTGGCAGCAGATGGACAAACCGCCGTACCGGGTATGCCTAAATTTGCAGATACAACAGGTAATGGTGTTGTGGACGAGGATGACAAAACGATTATCGGCGAAGCTATGCCACAACATACAGGTGGTTTTACAATTAACGGTAATTGGAAGGCAATCGATTTTTCTGTAGGCTTTACTTATCAGATTGGTGGTGATGTGTATAATGCCAATGCAATGCATTCCTTGATGGGAAATAAAGACAATTCCGCTGGTCAGAATCGTTTGAAGTTCGTTTCTGAAACTTTCAAATATTATGATGTCGATACAAACGGTGACTTGATGCTGGTGAAAGATCCTACAGCTTTGGCGGCTCTTAACGCGAATACAAACTACAGTTCTTTCTTCTCTGAATATGGAATCGTAAGTTCTAAATTTATTGAAGATGCGTCTTATTTGCGTTTGAATACATTGACAGTAGGTTATACTTTCCCGAAAAATTGGATGAATAAGATTGGATTACAGAATGCACGTGTATACTTTACAGGAAGTAATTTGTTCTGTATTGATGGATATTCTGGTATAGATCCGGATGTAAACACGAAGACTGATGGTAAGGATGGGTTCCCTACACCTTATTTTGATTACCAGTCTTATCCTAAGGCTAGAACTTATACCTTTGGTGTTAATTTAACTTTCTAATTAATGGAGATGAATCGTATGAAAAAAATAGTATATTCGACCCTTTTCTTTGCTGGAATGTTTTTGACTACAGCATGTAGTGATTATTTGGAGGTTGGCTCTCCTTCTATTGTAGATTCGGATTTTGTCTTTTCTAATCCGACAACAGCACGTGCCGCATTAGACGGTGCTTATGAACAGTGGAGGGATTGTGCGCAGAATAAGGTTTTTGGTGATGGATTGTTTTATGCTGCTGATATTGCCGGGTCTGATATAGAACGGCACCCGGAGTCTTTCTCTAATCAGTTGGGGCGCCATTATCCGGAATGTCTTTATCAAAACGGTACATATGCAAGTAGTTATGGATTGACTTCGTATTTGAAGGAGAATGATATTTATGCTAGCTTGTATGCGGTTGTAAGCAAGGCCAATGCGGTGATAACATCCATGGAAAATGCGGAAAATTTTGAATCGATCATCAATGGTGGACAATCAGAGATGGGGCAAATGTATGGTGAGGCGGTAGCTATGCGTGCTACGGCTTACCGTGAACTGTGTAAAAATTTTGGAGATGTTCCTTACGTTGGCGTTTATGGTGTTGTGCCTAAAGGTTTGGTTTCCCGTGATTCTATTTATGATGTATGCATTGAAGATTTGCAGAAAGTGGAGCCTTTGATGTACACCATCGGTTCCATTCCCGGCATTGCTGCTGCTAATAAAAATTATTTTTCTAAAACCTATGTGCAGGCTTTGATTGGAAGAATGTGTTTGGATGCAGCTGGATATCAGACTCGTCGTGGCGATATCAAACGTGTGAACGGAAAAGGGGAAAGCATGACATTTGAAACCAAAGGGAAAGAAAATAATGGAGCTACTTATGGACGTCGTTCTGACTGGCAAGACTTGTACTCAATAGCTAAAAAATACTACGAGGCTTTGTTGGCTGATCCGGGTAATGCACTGTTTCATTTGACTGATCCACGGGGTGCCTCGGATAAATCCGGACGTACTTTTAATAATCCGTACCAGTATTTCTTTGAACAGATGCATATGGATGATGCTATTTATGCGGATGAGTCTATTTATGAATATCCCATGCAGCAAGGTGGTGGAAATGATGGTCGCCCCTATTCTTTCGGTCGTCCTTCGTCTGGTGGCTCAAAGGCTGCGTATCCATGTAAGAGCTATGGACAGGGACGTATAAATCCTGCTTATTTTTATGGAGTCTTTGATCCGAATGATATGCGTCGTGATGTGAGCATTACTATGACCGGCAGTAATGGTAAAGGGGTTGAGAAGTTAATTCCTTTTGTCCCCAACTCAAAAGCTGAAGGCGGTGGCTTGACATTGAATAAATGGGATGAGAATCGTCAGGCTAATCCATGGGTGGCAGCACAACGTAAATCAGGTATCAATGGTCCGTATATGCGTATGTCTGAAGTTTATTTGGGCTATGCGGAAGTATGTGCGGCATTAGGTGATGTAGTTACAGGTAAACAATATTTAAAAACGGTTCGTGAACGTTCGTTCCCGCAAGGTTTGGCTAACACAGATGCTTTTATTGCATCTTTTGGTAATGACTTAGTTCGTGCGATTATTGAAGAACGGGGGTTTGAATATGCAGGTGAAGGTGATCGTCGTTGGACATTGATTCGTTCTGGTTATCTTCCGGAAGATATAAAAAGAATCAAAGATATGACTAAAGCTATGATGGATGGTTTGGCAACTAAAGGTTATTATGAGTTTGAAAATGGTAATATCATTTCTGCTTATATATGGACAAAGTTAGTTGATGCAAAAACTATATATGGTCATCGTTTGACAGCACAGTGTCCGACAGACAAGGTCAATGATCCGGTGCTTTATCCGGGATGGCGCGGACAAAAGGATAATTGGGAAGAAATGGGATTGAATTATGGAAGTTCGACTCCAGCTACCAATTTAGCAATAAAAGGGTTGTTTGAAATAGTGTCTGAAGAAGAGGCGGCATCTCTTGAAAGCCAAGGATATACCAAAGTTAATTGGGGTATTGATTTGGTTGATAATAGAGATGAATATGATAAGTATCTGTTTTGGGATTATGATTACGTTTCGGCTCCTATCTATTTGTGGCCGTTTACTCCTAATGTAATGGCAGCCGGTGGCTTTACGAATGGTTATGGCTTTAAACAGGAATAATAATTCATTCGTTAAACGAAAATAAATGTATGGGGAGAGGGCGTATTGTGAATGCTCTCTCCTTTTTTGTGTTTCTTAAGAATGTATTTCTAAACAGGCATTCCTGTTATTATCGCATTGACAATTTGAACTTAAGGTTTGCTTTCTTAAAGTTTGTAATTTCTGCTACCATAGCTGTCACCATTTTACCGAATCACCTATGGATAGGTAGATGTAGAGGGCAGCAGTTTGTTGTAGGAAGTTACAATAAGAAAGGTAGAAATCTTTTTTGTGATAGGTTTGTTCGCCTGTTGCAAAATTGTGCACATAAAAGACCAATTTTTACCTTGTTCTTCTTTGATAGCCTGTTACTTTTGTATCAAGACATATTTTAATCAGATACGAAATGAAATTAAAAATTTTAGTAAGTACAATAGTTAGCATCATGATATGGCCGGCAAGTATTGCGGCACAAGGTGAATTGATTCCAATGATAGAAATACCCGCAGGAAATTTCTATATGGGAACTTT
>ENA-OPNP01000005-OPNP01000005.1-human-gut-metagenome-genome-assembly--contig:-NODE-5-length-93505-cov-6.970519_pt1 | contig 93505 bp, 115 predicted proteins | sample MGYA00241539_ERZ501775 | MGnify/ENA primary metagenome ERZ501775 (study PRJEB25962, sample SAMEA2042651) | human gut metagenome | biome: human gut; feature: human-associated habitat; material: faeces... | reverse complement strand
CCTATAATCGTTGTGATTCGCTTTCAAATTTGTATCTTTGACATATTAAATACAGCGTCGGCACGGAGAACGTGACTTTGGAACTCCCAAACCATGCGTTCCGTAACAGGGATTATGTTGGGGGATTCTATATCAGTCTCCGACAAGCTATACCTGCCGGTACGACTGCTACACTTCCGATATTGATAGGAACTAATGGGGACACAAGACCGTTGATGGCTTATAACAATGAGCCTGTGACTGTTGCAAACTTGGCTGGAACCGGCATCTATGAGATTCATTATAACAAGTACACCAACGAATTGTATCTTGTTAATGGAGGGTACAGACCGACAACGGCTCCGGCTCCTACAGTAGAAACCGCTTCTTTACGGAGCAAGTAATAATTAACATGGAGTTTTGTGGTGGTTCCCAAAATGGGAATAACCACACTCCTTAAAATTAAACAATCATGTTTCAATCACTTCGTACCAATAACCAATTGTATATACTTCATAAGGATGCTAACCCGTTTATCGAATACGGCCCGGTGGTCAGCGTTTCCGCTCCCAAGCCGAAATATCCTATGGCATCCCCTATGGGACAGTTGCCCCAAATGGAAATGGTTGTGGATGTTGTTGTCTGCATCAACGGGCAGAACACGACATTCCAAAATCTTCCTGCCGGCATGGATATAGCCGACTTCGGACAGAACGGGAATATCGTAGTGTCATGCTCGCGTGATGCTATGAATAACGAGGTCGCTTCTATGAAACAGAAAAGCATAGACATCATCAACAGTATGGACTTCCACAATTCCGTCATTGCAGGGTGTGACAAGATGCTTACGCTCTTGAACCCTGAATTTGCCGAGAAACAACGTCAGGAGCAGGAAATATCCTCTCTGAAAGGGCAAATGGCGGAAATGAGCAAGAATATGTCTGACCTTATGGATTTGAACAAACGGCTCATGGAACAGCTCGGAGTGGTTGAAACATCCAAAACAAAGAAATGATTATGGGAATGTGGGAAATATTAGAAGAAGGGCGTGACGATTACGGACGCGGCTTCGGTATGAGAGGTGACGAGGTGGAGGAAGCCTATAAGGAAGGCTGCCGCAAAGGTTACGAAAAAGCCATGAGAGAAATGCGCGGAGAAATGGGTTTCCGTGATGGTGGAAGAAGTTATTCAGGTGGTGGAAGCTCATCCGGCATGGATGAACGCAGATACCCCGGATACTTTCCTGAATATCCGCGTATGGATGACATGGGCGAACGCAGACGCAGACGCGCTAACGGTGAGTTTTATTAATGGTGGAGGGGTGGAATGCCCCTCTTTTTAAATAAAGGTTATGGAACAGAGATTGGATACATACAGCAGATTTCCATCGGGCATGAGGGAATATCTGGAAGCATACGGCTTTCATTTCAGCAAGAAACTTTATGAATGGGCCGTTTCAAAAATGAAGGTGAAAGACGAAGCCACGGGCAAAGAGAAAAAGCTGGAGCCGTGGAGCAAAGATGAAGTGGACGATATGCTGAAAGCGAACGGAATTACCATTGAGCACGACAAGGGTTATGACGTTGCTTATGTCGCAAACATGCTGAAAGCGGATTTCTATAAAAAATCATTGGTTGACGAGGCTCACTTATGCAAGCATATAAAATGCTACCTTGATGATATTGATGGCGATCCTTGCAGGGCGTTTGACGAGTTCTTTGCCACCTGTATAGGTAAAGGGATTCCTGTAATCTGGTCGGATGTGATATGATTATTCAGGAGTTCTACATACCGAAATATGGAGACTGGCACGTCAAAGTGTATTATGCGGTACACACCTATTGGGCGGATCGGATCATTATGGACCTGTACCGTATAGGATGCAGGGGGGATTCCCTCAAGCGTGCGTATCGCAATCTGACCGAAGGCAGAATGAATACCGGTCTAACCTATTCGGACTACAGGAAAAGAGAGACAGTAATGGTTATCTCACTAACCTCTACCCCCGAAGAGTTTCAAAATTCGTGGGACCACGAAAAAGGTCATTTGTGCCGGCATATCTCCAAGGCTTTCGGGATTGATCCTTATGGAGAGGAAGCGCAATATCTCAGTGGATATGTCGGTCAAAAGATGTTCCCTGTAGCCAAAAAGTTCTTATGTGAACATTGCAGAAAGGGAATGGAAAAATAATAATCGAACAGAAGCGTTCTTTGACTTGTTGGAATTACCGTTTTTACAAAATAGTCGTGAAATTATATACATAAATCCAATAAAATTATATATCTTAATTATATGATATTATTGGAATAACAAATACTTTATTCTATCTTTGAGCCGAATTTTAAATTATAGATGGAAATGGAACAAGAAAACAACAATGCGATTCTTTCTTTTGAAGACTTTAAAAACCAAAACGGCATCGTTTATTGGTGGGCCTCAGAAGTAATGGTTATGCTTGGATATAATGATATGAAAGCATTTTGTAAAGTTCTTGACCGCGCGACAAAGGCTTTTGTTTCGCTCAACATTCCTCATTATGAAAATATAATAGCTGTGAAACGCAATAATAATGGTGTTGAGTTCCAAGACTTCAAACTTACACGTTTTGCGTGTTATCTTGCTGCTATGAATGGCGATCCAAAGAAGCCAGAAGTAGCATTGGCGCAAGCTTATTTCGCACAGCAAACACGAAAATTTGAATTATACATTGAAAACAATCAGGAAATAGACCGCGTGCTAATACGTGAAGAACTTGCAGATGGAAACAAATCTCTCGCTTCAACAGCAAAAGCCGCAAATGTTACTGATTATGCAAAGTTTCAAAATGCAGGTTATCTGGGTATGTATAATATGGAATCGTGGAAGCTTGAAAAGAAACGTGGCGTTAAAAAAGGAAAGCTATTTGACAGAATGAGCCGTACCGAACTTGCTGCCAATCTATTCCGTGTTACCCAAACCGAAGAGCTTATAAAGAGTAAACAAATATCTGGACAAGCTAATTTAGAACAAACACACTATACTGTTGGAAGACAAGTCCGAAATATAGTAGAACAAAATACTGGGCGCAAACCTGAACAGTTGCCACAAGAAAAAGAATTGCCTATAATTAAAAAAGCTCTTAAAATGACAGCAAAGGAAATGAAAAAGATTGATAAATAATTTTTTCGAATTGTAGTTTTGTTCTGCAATCTAAAGGTGCAAAAAAAGATACCCCCCATACATCTACACTAGTGAGCTACGGTCAACGTAGCCTTTCAATGTATCAAGGGCTATCTTCATGGCGCAAAGATAAAATTAAATATTCAAAAACGCAAAATAAAGTAACTATTTAGCATTAAGCGGTAATCCCCAACGGGTTTTACCGCTTTTTTTATGTTAACAGAATATGGAAGAAGATAAGTTGAACATATTGCTTGAACATGCTGATGATGTGCCTCACTGGTATTTTTGTCGTTTACTTGCTGTGATGCGATGGAACGTATAGAGAGGTGGATATACAGGCTGATACCTCTTGCCGTGTTGGCAAGGGTGATATCGTTGTGCCTGTAATTCTCCCTAATTTTATAAGGCTCCCTAAATATTTAGTTTAGTGGTAGCTCACTGGGATACCTTACTCATTTCTTCGTGTACTAGTCTGCGAAACTCCTCACTTTTTGCAAAATTCCCTATCTGTTCGCCTTTGCACATATCGTAAGTTATGAAAGTTTTTAAGAGAAAGACGTCCAACCCTACAGCCTTGAATCCCATCGCAATGCCTTCCCGGCAGGTGGCGAACACATTTTCACGATGCCCACCATCTACTTCTTCGGTCGAGAAGTTAAACGAATAGCTATTATTGATCTCGAAGTACCGTTTCATCAGTTTTGTGCCTGTAAAGTTAATTCCCATCCGCTCGGCAAATCGGGAAAAGATGTGTGGAGGAAACGCAAGAAGAACCATTTTACCTTTGACGAAGGTAGGCATATAGGCATACTTGCCATGCCCGGTATCGTGGTAGCAGACGAAGGAGATACGGCAATCATCTCCTATCTCTTTTTTGCTGTGAGCCTCCCATAATATCAGCCACTTGTTTTTTCGCACAGTGGTGACAAAAGAGTGGATACGCACCGGAAACAGAACGGATTTTTTGATTATCCGGATGACCTTAGCGTCCTTGCCATCGGAGATAGTGAGCACGTTTGGATAATCAGCTCTTATTTCGTCAAGCAATTCTTCTGCTGTCATGGTTGATGTTATCATAATTAATATGTTTTATAACATTAATAATTTGTTGCTCGTTAATTCAAAAAGTTGCACCTTTGCATCGAACATCAACGATGTTAGTCGCACTTCGGTGCGTGGATTGAAACAACATTAGAAATGTCATTGTGATTTGCTCACAAATTAGTATGTCTATGTAATTTATTGCATAGTGAAGAGGCGGATTTCTCCGCCTCTGTTTTTATACTTCTACTTCAGTGATGTGAATTACATTTTCGTCAAATGCGCTGCACCCATAGTAAACCCCTCTTTTTCTGTCTTGGGATGCTTTTCTTTCAGCTTCTTTTCTTGTTATCCTATGACAATCGTAATTCGGGTCATAAGAGTTTCTTTCAAGAAGTTCGTTTAGTAATTCCGTATCATCTTTATCGCCTACGTTCACAAAGAATAGCGTAAATTCGTTGGCAAAATTTCTTGGGTATACAATATAATATTTCTTCATAATCCTTGCCCGTCATGCCGATAGCTAAGCGTTATGTGTTGCAAAATTATCGTTTATAAATCAGTAATTCGTTTCACAAAGTATGTTTTAAAGCATACTTTGAATATATTCAGTGCGTCTATTAATCTTAGTCCGTAAGGCAGTTAGGCGATTCCGGGTAAAGGGCAGCCCGGTCTTTGTCAAAATACCTCTTGCGTTCAGTCGTTCAACTACCTTGTCAATGTCTTGCGGAGTATTGCACCCCTCCAACATGGCGGCTATCATATTGTTCTTTTCATCGTTCATCGCTTCCTTTCTTCTCTTTTCCCCGTTCGCCTTACCGCCTTTTGCCTGACCTGATGTAGTACCGCCTAAAGAGGTGCATTTGTTCCCAGCTTTGGAAATGAAATAACCGTTTTCCTCAATTTGTTTTTTCTTTACTTCCAATGCTGATTTAGTTCGTTCCTGTATAAGTTCTTTTTCCAGTTGGGCAGCAAAAGAAAAGGCAAACAATATCATTTCGTCCATTGCCTTTATATTACCGCAATCTAAATCAATACCCATTTGAACAATTACAAGACGTATTTTACGCGGTTTTAGTTCATCATTGATAAGTTTGTTTAAGTCGCTCATAGAACGCCCCAAACGGGAAATTTCGGCTACTATCAGCATATCTCCAGCCTCCAGCAATGGGAGTGCATCAGTACCTAATTTTCTTTTCTTATAGGTTACACCGCCGGATATTCCTTCTTCCGTTATCACAATGTCGGATTTTAAACCGTTTCTTTTCAACCATTCTTGGACGGTTCTGTTTTGTTGCTCCAATGTTTGTTTGTCAGTGGATACACGACCATATTCTACTACTTTCATAAATTACCCCTCCTTAGATTAAATTCGCTATTATATTATTCGTTTCGTTGTTCTTGGCTTCTGTAAGCCCTAATTCGGATATATTTTGAAGCGCAATTTCGCATTGTTGGCTAATGTATGAGATTTCATCGGCATCAATATCACGGCTATCGTATATAAACGCTTTCGCCAGCTTGATGGCAAGACCTTGACACACATCCCCGGCAACTTTTTCGGCTGCTATAATGTTAGAGCAAATAATTTGCTTAATACTTAGTTGTTTGTTCGTTCCCATATTCTTTTGTTTTTAAGTTAGTAATCAAGCTCATTTGAAAGTCTTGTGTATTTGTTGATACTATCTCTGTATGATTCAAATAACGGACAATTATAATAGCTAATTTTAGCCATTGCATTCCCGGTTTCGGACAATCTTTCAACATAGTAATTTAATGCGAAAGAATACTTTTTCTTTAGTTCATTCTTACTATGTTGTTTATCGAAGTATTCACTACATGATGATAGGCTTAATGATAATAAAGCCAAAGTTACAATTCGTTTCATAATTCAATCATTTAATTGTTAGTAATAGTTCCGTCCGTGGAACTTGCACCACTTGCAAGGCGTTGAACCTTTGGCGGATAATTCGGTTTAAAAACCGTTGTTCCCAGTCAGCTCCTTACCTACTCCAACAGCCAACCAAATCAAAATGCAAATCATGAACATATTATTTCCTCCTTTATTTAATTATTCGTTTTTAATATCTTTTTCCCACAATCCCGGCAGCCGTATTACTGCCGGGGTGTCATAAGATGATATGTTGGCAAAAAGCCCCAACGTACGTCTATGCTAACATGTGGCAATATATTTCTATTATAAAATCGTTCCGCATTGTACTATGTATCGTGTCCATGATACGCTTAGTACAATATGATCATTGCATTGTACGAATGCGGTAGGGCGTACAGGAAACCCCAGTTTTGCGTAATCCTGCTCAGCTTCCTGTTTGGTTGCCCTGTATGGCGTCACTTGTTCGGCACTCGTTTCTACCCAAACACTTTGTCCTAGTTCGGGAACGTATTGCCATTCGTGGCACTGTTTCAGTACATAGTACCCCTTTTTGAAGGGTGTTTTGTATCTTGGATCTAGGTTATTCTTTGTAACGTATTCCTGAACTTCTTTAAGCGTATCAAAATACCGTGAAGAACTGTTATAATACATTCCGGTTCTTACATTTATACGATTGACTTGATAACAAGTTATACCGTACGTTTTAAAGCATAATATTTCCGCAATATCTTTCATGTCCTTTTGTTTTTGAGTTTATAAATTTAGTTCCCGGCCGCAAATCAAATTGCCACGGTCTAGCCGTGCCGGGATAATTGGTTACTTTTGGTTTTTCCAAATCTTGTAGTCATTCGTGGACTCAAAACACATGAAACCGCCACACACTTTGGCGACATTTGAAGGCGTAAACGGACATTTTTTAATAGCTTGACACCTTGTTTTTACTTGGGCAAAATACGTTCTCATTGTTCTATTTTTTATTGGTTTATAATGTTGGTTAATCTTGTTCTATCGTCCACTCTTTTTTTACAAAGCCTTTAAAATTGCCAAACGATTTTCTAAACGCTGCTAACGCTTCTTTCTTCGTCTTGCCGTAATAGCAATAACGCGCCCCATTATGGAACTCTACTGTTAACTTATATTCTTTCATATCTTTAAAATTTATCTGATTCATCACTCTTGTTTATAAATTCGCGTAGCTTATCCCTGTCGGTGCCGGAAATGAATATCACAGCACCGAATAACAAAACCAACAAAACCATATTCAGCTAATTAAATGACCGTCTTTAATCGTCCGTTACCATCCGTAAACCCGTTAAGTATTTCCGCCTCTTTTTCGGCTTCTTTCTTAGTCGGATAGCATTCTATTATACAGTTGTCTAGATTGTCTAATATGCCGTAATATCCAAGTGTTAACGGCTTATCCTTGACGGTGTAACGCTTTCCCTTTACTTTTTTCTCGTAAAATTCCACACCCTCAGCAAGCGGGGTGTAATATGATGAATAACTAAGCGTGCCCGATTCTATTTTGTCGTTAAACTCAATTATACCGGGTAAATCTTTTTTTAAGCTGCTTTCCGTGCTTACACCGTCATAGGTTACGCAATACTTGCGTTCCTCCGCTGTGTATACGTTGAAAACATCGCCCGGCTGTATGTCCTCGCGTACTTTCGCACTGGTTATGATTCCATCGCCTTCAATGTTGTAATAGCGCACGCCGTTAAAGTTGCCCGTCTCAATTAAATGGATATTTTCAAATGGTCCCGTTTCCTCCGCAAGTTCCGGGATATATATTTCTTCAGGAAGCGCCGGCAACTCTGTAGGCGCTATCAATTCTTTCACTTTGTCCGCCTGCTTCTTGCTGAATATCCATCCGGCACGCTTTTCACCGTTGTAATTTAAAGACGGGTTAAAGCGTCCGCCTAATTCCTTTAATTGCTCTTTGATAGCCTTCGTATCGCCAAACACCGCGATAGCTTTTTCGGAGTAGTCCACGATTTCCAGACCTTCAACCGTCACGGCTTCCATTTCTTTGGCTTCCTCAACCTTTTCAGGCTTAACGCTGCTTTTCTTCGCTTTCGGCTCTATAACCTTATATTCATCGCTGATTTCTATATGGATATAGAAATTGGTATCGAAATAGTCTTGCATACCGTCCGAATCATCATAACGGAAAGAACTTGCATAAGTCGTAACAGCGTCCAGCACTTTGAACATTTCCGGCGTTAACTCGTCTTTCCATGCCTTCACGCTGGACATTGTGGACATATAACCACGTTCCGCGCTTCTTGATCCTTCAACGAAAGGAACACAAGGACCGGATTTTAATTCGATATACATTGAATCAGTGTACATGCTCCATTCAGAGCGAACAGAGAATTTAAACTCCGGGAAATTCTTCTTTGCATAAGATCTAACCTTTGCGGCAATTTCCTTTGTACTTAACTTGCTGTCATAGTTTGAACCAGACCAACCATTTGCGGTGTAGAAATTCATTGCTTTCATAATTATTCCTCCTTGTATTATTCTTCTTATTAAACGATTCGTATATAATCAGTATACGCGTATAATATAACCTCGTTTACTATAGTAGACTTGCCTACGTCTACGTTCGCGTTCGTACGCTATTCGTTCCCTCCTGCATTCTTCTTCAAATCTCCGTTCCTCTCTTTCACGCTCCTTTGCTGCCATCACAATAACAAACACGATCCAGAAAACACCATATAACAACCCATAAGCCAAAGCCAAGGAAGAAGAAAGTAGATAAATAGGAGTTAACCAACCTGCTACTATTAATAACACTGCTAAAGTTTTCATAATGCTATATAATTTAAATTGTTAAAATTCAACCTTATAGCGTGATAATTGTCTACTAACATCAGTAAACCAAGAAAATTAAATGGGAGAATATTTGCAAGAACCGAAATAGAAAAGTATCTTTGCTCCGTGTGATGGAATGGGATACTTTAGTATCTTGATCCTTTGAGAGTCTTAATATTCCAGTATTAAGGCTCTCTTTTTTATTCCAACATTTAATAACACGCTTTTGAATAAAGCATACATGCTTCGCTTTACGCTTATTCTTGTGAAAAGTAATCGGATATCTAATGTTATCACTATGTGATATCCTTCCCTTTTCACACTTCAAAGTTACGAAAAAGTTACCATTCTACCAAATATTTACCTATATAATTTGTAAACAAACATAAAAATATCACATGTTAAATAACATATGGTTGAAAGCTTGATTAGTATAATATTAAGCCCTTTTATTTACATCTTTGCAATGTATCACCGAGCCTGTCTTTGCCTTGTATAGCCCTTACCGAAGCCACCCACAACGAACCAAACGAGCGTTGCAATGCGTTGCAGGTATACCCCACCCCCCTATGCCAATGCATCCGTAAACATCCATCCTCTCCCGATTTTTTTTATTTTTTTCTGAATTTTCACGCCTTTGTAATGTTGCAATTTTTCATACACACAACTTAATTTATCATGTAAAATAATATTATTTATCATTATATCGATATTCATGTTTTGCGTTGATGCTTTCCTATGCAGATTGCTTTTATTCCCCTTTGTTTATTTAAATAATCAAAGGGAGTGAGGTGTTCGCTGTGCTCACTCTTTCTTTATGTTACTTTCTTTCTATGTATTTTGGATTAGACATTTTTCCTTTATTTATATAGGGTATGTCTAATATGCAATGATGTAGTACTATGCAATACAAGGTACACTTCAAGTATTCTTTTACTTTTAAGATTAAAAACTTAATGTTGAAACGGATTTAAATATATCATAGTGATAAATATTAAAGTAAAGCTTTAATATATGAATTTAATTAATTATATTTGCGTGTATTATAATATTATAATATGAAAGACTATAAGTTTTATATGATGCGTTACGGTGAGCTTGGTGCCGTTTGGAAAGACTTGGAAACAGATTTTCTCGGTTTGAGGTATAAAGAATGTACAGGCCTTAATTCGTATGGAGAGCCTACAAATATGTATGCAGAGGATTTTGCCGAGACAAGCAAGGCTGAGGTGTATGTTTCCAGCACACCGGCACACAAGCAGACAACTATAAAGCTGACATTGATATTCTTGGAGGATGATACCAAGGATGACAAGTCTTACCGTGACTTTATGGCTTTCATTACTGGTTCCAAGATTGCCTACCGTGATACAGCGAGAAAGAGAAAGGTTCTGATGTACCTTTCAGGAGCCACAGAGCCTAAAAGCGACACCCTTTACGGACAGAAATACAAGGAAGTGACGTTTACGTTCAAGAACGTTTACGGACATTCCTTCGGATATGACGAACAATTTCCTAACGAATAAAATTAAATTCTATATTGCTATGTTTTTAGAAACAGAGACCTTATCAGAAGCATTGTCTTTCGCCAAGCTGAAAGACTTGCCAAAGAAGTTCAATCCCGAACTGGGGCTTACTTGGATATTGGCTATCGCTCTTATCAAAAAAAAGAACCTCATGAATGCCTACGCCATTGTGGAGCAGAGGGCAGACGGACTTATCCAGTACAAGAAGACATTCGGACGGCTTTCTCCTATTGATGGGCTTATTTCCATCCATCCGTATATGTACGTAGATGAAGAGGCGTTGGGAATGGCCATGAAAGCAAACAGACGAACTATCGCCATGCACTATGCTGATGCAGCGGACGACATCATTGATTCGGACGATGAGAAGTTCAAGGTGTACCAGTTGCAGTACGCCATGGATATGCAGAAACTGAACATGAACCAAGAGAAGCCTAGATTCGGGAAGTCTGTTGTTGATGAAGCGGAGGAAGCGGCTAATCCGGTTGTTGAGGAAGTGTTGAAGGAGAATGAGGCGGTGGCGACAATTGAAGATGAGGGAGAGTGTATTATCGAGGTTGAGGACGCTAAGACTGCGTTCAGACCGAAAAGGGGTAGAAAGGTTAAAACAGAAGAGTAAGATATGGAATATAGACTAAAACACGTAAGAAAATTAGTGTCTGTCCCAAAAGAACAGATTGACTGGTTGATAAATGAATGCTCGGACGATTATAGTTTTTGTGAAGAAGCTAAGGATTTCTTTGATTGCTATATTGTAAGGAATGTATGTGGTACTGATTATAGGTATCTTGCTTACGAGCCTTTAAAAGATTATGATTTTGATTCTGACTATTTCCTTCTTGTGACAATGGGAAATGAGCAAAAAAAAGCAGCATACACATTTACAGACACATTGAATTGTTTGCTTTATTCAGCAAAGGAACTCGGATATAGAGAATTATGTGAAAATATAGAAAATATGATTGGGACATTATTTGAAAAGGAAAAAGGAATTGAGAGGTTCGAGGCGGAAGAAAAATTGAATATTAATCGGCATGAGCTGTTAAACAAAAAACTTTCCATTTTAATAACGCACCTTATAGATGAATATGAGAGAACAGGAAGAGATGTCGTTGATAGTATTGATGTAAGCATAGAAAGAGATAAAATTATAGATTCTTCTATTATAAAACTTTCGGTTAATGCTAAGGCTAATTTATGTTTATAGGAGGAATAAGGTATGGCAAATAACAAGGAACAACAAGGATTTGAGTTCATCATCAAAGAGAGCGATGTGCTAGAGAGAGAGAACTTCGGTTCGTTTGAGATAATCGTATGCCGCACAGGAATAATGTTTAAAAACTATACAGGTTACAAGGTATTCACTACCCCATATTCCGTAGGATTGGACGGTGTGGCACATGAAACATCTCTCTATGCGTGGTTGAAGTATATGGTGGACTTCAAGAAATCCATCAAAGGCAAAGAGAATGAAATGTTCGGGGAAACTACTTCCACCAACAAGGAGTTCTTGGACGGTATGAAGGTGCTTACCGAAGCGAACCTTACCAAGCCTATGGCTGTGTTCACAGATATTAATGAAGCGCAGAAAGAAGCCGAAAATTATATGAAGTGGATGGAGCAGCAGATGAAGGACTTGGATAAGGCGATTAAGACTACGCCGCCTGAAGAAGACTTGAAAGCTAATGCGGAATTTGAACAAAAGGCTATCATAGCAGAAGAAGCGGAGGAGATGTTTGACGATGGAACTAAAACCGAGGAAGGACAGGTATAACCCGGACAATGTATATCACATCTATATAAAGATGGAACGGCATCCTGGTGTGAAATGGGTGTCATTCAAGGACAAGCAGACCGGAGAAGTGACAAAGGGGCTTTTTATTCCCGATGTAGAAACAGGATGCATTAAGGTGAGAAACAGTAATATGTTTCTTAGCTTTAAGGCGATACCCGTAAAAGGATGCACCAATACCCATGTGATAATACCGAATGTTTCAAAAGGTGTAGATTGTAATATGGGTAAATGTGGGAAAAAGGAAGTGGATTTTAGAAAGGCTACTATTGGCAATATGTATGTTATGGGTGAAATTCTTAATGAAGACCAAAAGAAAATAATAGAAAAGTATGTCAGAAGGAGAAAATTGCTTAAAATCGGACGTTATAAGAAAGGTTGAGCGTATTGTGTGCGATTGCGTAAACAAAGCATTCTGCAAGGATAAATATTCGCCCATATCTCCATTGTCTTTATATGAAGGGAAGACAAATATACCGTTCGTAAAAAGAATGGCAAGATCTGCCGTGTTTGTGGTTGCGCATGACCGATTTGGGATGTCGTACAGCGCGTTAGAAAAGCATTCTCATATTCATGCACGTAACATTATACGATCAGTAAAGACTTATAAGAGCATTCCTGATTCAGACAATGCCGTAATGATGATAAAAGAACTTATAGAAGTTGAACTAAAAAAATTTCCAATTTTATGAATGATTTGCTTTCTTTTAAACGTAATGCCATGATGCTCGGTCTTTGCACTGGGTATAAGAATAAATGGGACGCAGCGACAAGTAAGGAAGCGTTAATGGATATAGCTTTGGATTCAAACGGTGTAGAGCTGTTGACAGATGCTCATAGCTTTGGATTCGGTATGGATATTCAGTATATGAAACGGACGTTTTCTGACTATATTAATGGTAAATGGAAGCGGAGCAAGGACGGATATACTTCGTGCCTGTATGTGGACTTTAACGGGCAAATAGAGCAGGATTGCACGCTTACTACGGTGCTTGCTTCAAAGGTTGAGTTCCATGTTTCAAAAGGGAATGTGTGCAAGCTGTATGTTGGAGGTGGATCTACTGTAAATATCACCGGAGAAGGTATCTGCTACGTGTACTCATACGGTCACAATAAAGTGACCGGCAGGTTTAAGTCAATGAATTGTATAACTAAGTCCGAATGGGCTAAAAATTGATTATTATGGATAATTATTATGTTAAACAACCGGTTAAGGTGATTGGCTATATTGTGCATGAGCCGACAAGGTCAAGTATTCCCGTTTATGATAAAATAGGATTGTTCAGAAGGCTTATGATTAAGGTTTGTTTCGGACTTAAATATAAGAAAATATGAAAGAAACAGAATATTGTATTGGTGATTTTCTGTATGGAATCCCATCAAGTAAAGAATCGGAAATGTACAATCCGATAGATAAAAGAGTTTTCATTTATAACGGATGCGTGACTGGTGACGGTTATGGTATTCTTATAGGTTGGAATGACGGGGAAATTAAAAAGAGTACAGGATTTAGAAATTTCATGTGGGGAGGTAATGTGCGAAAAGCAACCGAACAAGAAAAGCATGATTTTATGGCTAAATTAATGAATCAAGAAACAATTAATCCATATTGATATGAAAAAGTACATTGGAACAAAACATATTGAAGCAGAACCTATGACAAGAGGTGATGCGTGGGGAAAACATCTTCTTAGAGAAAAACCGTCAACGGAAAATTTTGATGATGAGGGCTATCATGTACGTTATGAAGATGGGTATGAAAGCTGGAGCCCTAAAGATACGTTTGAAAAGGCGTATAATATTGCCGAAACACCAGTTGACCGTATGCAGATAGAAGCCGAAGAACTCAATGGAAGATATGTAAAGTTGGCCGCTTTCATAGATTCAGGGAAAATGGATGAAGTAGTTAATGATATATACAACAAGTGTTTACTGGAAATGCAGTGCTATACTATGTTTGACTATATACGGCTTCTTGATACTTGCATACAGCGTATGCAAGGTTCTGATGGTGCTAAAGTAATAAAGATGAATTTTGGTATGGCTATTATGGCTCTCAAAGCAGGTTATCCACTTCGTAGAAGTGGTTGGAACCGGAAAGGATTAATGGTATTTAAGCAAGTGCCTGCGCATATCGAAAGCGACATTATCCCCAAGATGCAATCTCTTCCGCAATCAGCAAAAGACCTTATTCTGAAAGGTAAGGGTTTCATTGACTATACTAGTCAATGCCTTATTTACAACGAGAACACCGGGCGTGCTGATTCATGGGTTCCGTCTATTAGCGATGTGTTTGCCGATGATTGGGAGATTGTTCAATAGCCTATCTGCCATGTGTAGAAAAGGTAACGGGTGCGTTTGGCGTTAGTAACGCTGACACACCTTGCTTAAAAATCAGATTATGAAAGCAACAGACTTAAAAATAGGCAACTATGTTCATATCAAATTCCGCTCCCCACAGGGAGAAAGGCTTTCCATCCCCATGCAGATAGTCGGAATATTTTCAAGCATCAATGGGGCAAGCCCGAATGATACCGTTTACCTTGACTTTGAAGGAAACGAAGGTGATATATGGGAAGAAGAAGTACAAAATTTAGTATTCGCTAAAACGGAGCTTAAAAAACAATGAATTATATAGAAGAAGAGCAAATACAAGCCGACATAGAACGGTTTGAGCAAATAGGTAGCGATATTCCCGATGATGGAGATATGGTTGAACAAATACCATTGTTCAGCTCTTCCGATATGCAGTCAGTCATTGAGGGCGGTAAGAAGAAGCCTCCTATTCATAGGCTTTGGGGCGATTTTTGGTGGGAGAACGAGCTTGTATTCTTATTTGCCGATAGCGGAATAGGTAAATCCATTCTTGCCACGCAGATAGCCTACGAGATAGCCAAAGGGGAAAGCGAATGTACGGAGGTGGAGGTAAGTCCTCAAACCGTTTTGTACTTCGACTTTGAGTTATCGGACAGGCAGCTTGCAAGAAGGTATAAAAATGCCAAGTTCCCTAAAAATCTTGTCAGATGCACCATATCTGATAACGTGGATAGCGAAGAGTTCAGCATGAACGTAATTGAAGGGATAAAGGATAAATTGCTTGACACGAAAGCAAAGATTATGATACTAGACAATCTTTCATATCTATCCACCCAGACAGCGGAAGCAGAGTATGCCGGAGTTATTATGGACGGTCTCACTAGATTGAAGCGTGAGCTAAAAATCAGTATCATGGTGATAGCACATACGCCTAAGATTGAGGAATGGAAGCCCTTGTCTAAAACCAATATGGCAGGAAGTAAGATATTGTCTAACTTTGCAGACGGAGTATTTGCCATAGGACGTACAAGGAATGGAGGACGTTATCTAAAACTACTAAAAACTCGCATGGTGAGTGAACCGGATGAGAAGTCACTCCTTCCCTATTTCAATATTATTTCGGAACCTTACCTTCATTTTGAAAAGGTTGGTGATGAAACGGAAAAAAAATTACTTATGGGAAAACCTGCAAAAGATTTTTTCACTTCTATTTGGGATAGAGATACGAAATCCCCTATTCCTCTGAATGAGCTGGTCAAACTAATTATATCTAAGGATAATTCTAAGAATACTATAAAGGCTAAAGACGGAAATGCTCGAAAACGTATTGACCGTGCTATAAGATACGGCTCTTTAAGGAAAGACGAATTGAAGAATGTTTTTCTGAAAACAGAAGATTGATTGTCAATTATCCACAAACTGTAATTTCAAACAAGTTAAAGGACTCTGGAAAAGCCATAAGATTGGGTAAAATATTGTGGCTTTCCCAGTAGTTATAAGGGTTCGCATTTGAATCCCTAAATTTTTAGTTTAGAAGTAGTTAACGTTTATAGTTCATTTCTTTTCAAGTATTTCAATACATTTCTTTATTCCATCATCGAAACCATGCTTGTACCCCTTAGCGTATTCTCCAATGTTATATACCGCCATTGCCAACACAAACAGGATGATACCTACAGGCTTATACCAACCGGGAAGTGATATAGAAAACGGTTTAAATGTAATTGTGAGATCGCCAACCCATAATAGGGCGATAATAAATATAATTGTAAATATAATTGTTTTCATATCTGTTATTTCCCTATTTTATCATGAATAATTCGGCTTTTTCTCCGGATTCTGGCTATGCCTACTAAAACGTCCCTGCCAGCATTCAAGAGGAACACGTTGCATGAAGGTATGGCGCATACCCAAATCCTCCCATTCCTCGCAATACTTCTCCAATATAGCCGACATCTCGTCAAGCATACGGACATAGGCTTTATTGGCTTCAAGGCCACGCTCTATAATCGGGATTGCCTTCTTCCATTCTTCATCCGTAAGCAGATTGAGGGACAAGGAAACACGGACAGCGGCTATAATTTCATCTGTAGTCCAAAAGTTGTTACCGTCCTTGACGAAATGATTTATTACTTCGTAGTCAAAGTCTTTTTTCAGCCTGCTCTTGAATGCCGTAATGTTATGCTCTCTGAAGCCAGAACTGTATGTTGTGTAGATAAGCCTTCGTTCGTAATATTCTGTTTCCGGGTAGTCTTCAAGTTTTTTCCCTAATAATATTATCTCCATTGTATTTACCATTCCGTCTTTAACTAATATCTCTCCATCATCCCCATATTCATAGCAATCCGGGCAATAGTGCTTGTCATCCACTGGGTCGTAATACCATCCGCTTTCATTGGCAACTTCGGCAACGGTTTTCATATCCTCATGCCACATCTCTTCATTGGCTAAACCCCCACATACATCACACTGGATGTTATGGAAATATTTCTTTACTCTCATGGCTATTGCTGTTTTATCAATTCCGGGTTATCAAAAACGTTTCCTATCACTTCGCATCTATCGCTGACATACCACAATGGGGTAAAGCCACATGCTTTGTTCCTGTAGCAGAACATACCTTTATGAAATAGTACTTCAACTGTAAATTGGTAGGAACTTTCGCTGTCATGGATCAGTATTAGATCATGTTCGAAGATGCTATTACCGTTCTTATCGGTTATTTCGCTGAACTGACCAATGGTTATAGGGTCAACTTCATATGAAAACCCGGTAATACAATCTACAATTAGTTCTCGGTAAGAATAACCATCATAATCAGATAGGTAACAACCATATATCCACTGCCTATTTTTGCGGTTCTCTATTGACTTTCCTCTGAATTTTATTTCACGTTTCATAATTGTTCTAATTATTAACATTGTTATTAAAATAGTTAATTGTTTTCATTGTTATTACAATACAAACTATATTTGCATCGCATTTGATTTGGAAACTAACACCTCCAATCCAGCGAACTGTCATTCGCAAAATCTTATTCATTTCCTTGAGAAAGAATTAAGCCCATTGTCCTGCAAGCTTTGGGCTTTTTAACAGCGGCATAATCAATATCTTTTTCCGTTCAACTTAGGTCTTAGTTTATTGTATCTCATCTTCTGCTCAATGAACCACTCAATATCTATTCCTTTCCAAAGACAGTATTGCCATACATCAAGAATCACTCCTTTAATCGACCTTAGAGATTCGGATATAATTGTTCCGGTGCAAATCTCAAAAGCTATCTCTACAAATGTGTGTTCTTGGAAAAAGTCTGAAACGTTATTGAGTTCATCCACATTATCCAACGTGTCTTGCAAATCCCAGTCGCGCAGCCCAGCAAGGTCAAGACAGCGTATCACAACATCAGCTAATTCTTCCTCCACCGTTCCTTTGATATAGTTTTCAAAGCTATATCTGAAATTGACATCATCGTGCGGTTCTTCATCCTCATAAGAAGACTTGAAAGATTCTCTGTCGGCACGTTTCCCTTTTCGGTCCGCTTCCACAGCTTCCATAAGCTCGGAAATGATAAGGCAAAGGTGGTGTTCGTTACTCAGTCTTTTATCGTGGAAACCATGCTCACAAGCTGTCTTATAAGCGCGATCCCGTAGTTCGTTCAAATTAATATTTTCCATTATCATATAAGTTTTAATGCTTCCTGTAATCCTGCTTCAAGTGCTTCCTCGTAGATATCCCATTTACTACCATCATTTGTTCCTTCATAAACAGAACTGGTTATATGAGTTCCATTGTCAGCTTTAGATATTTCGTATCCATAGCCACAAGCACAGTTATATACACATATATGAATATTTTTGGTTTCACGTAGCCACTTCTGGGCGATGGATTGCGGAGGAAATTCTATATATGTAAACATCCCTTTCTCTTTCAGCAACTTTGCTGTTTCTAATGTCACAAGTTCTTCGGTCATAATTTTATTCTCCTTTCAATTTCTTTATTAGCGCATCAGCGAAACCAAGGCTCCATTCTACTGTCATATTTAAACTAGCATTCATTACCTGTTCATGTGAATTGCTGCAAAATCCTTGCATGGCAGCTTTCGCTAGTTCATATCGCCTCTGTTCCCAGTCGATAGCTGAAAAATCAAGTTCGCATTCCTTGAAAACCATATTACCACACACATATAAATAATCTTTGCTATGTTGAGAGTTGATGTTTAATTGGGGAGTTACATCTACCAAAACTCCTGTTGATTTTATTCTTGCTTTCATATTTAATCGAAATACATTACTTTCTTACCTATACATACCTTGAACCTTGAAAGAGATTCACTATATTGTGTAATATAATTGGGATTATATTTGTTAACAAAACATCCAGTACGTTTATGGTATCTGACACAAGCATTTTCAGGAGATTTAGCCAATATTTCTTTCTCATCGCTAAAACTAAAAAGTAAATTATCTCTGTATGATACCTTATACCACTTTACTTGGCTTCTTATCTTTTTAAAATACTTTGCTTTCATTATTCCTCCTTTTCTTTAAAGTGTTCAATCAGTTCATTTACGGTAGCCTTGTGATAACGTCCTGAAATAATGGTTGCATTATCCCAATTTTCATCCCAAAAGAACATAATGCCTTTGGGCTCTGTGAAATAATGATCGTTACCAATAGAATCGCCATAAGAAACGCTAAGAATGGAATCTGTTATAAACCACTGCATGTAGTTACTATCATCCCTTAATGCAGCGATAGCTAAGAAAAGTTCCTCATTCGCTCCGCAATCAATAAGACCATCTATTCCTTTAAGACCATTTTTACCATAATCGTCCAATGAATAAACCGAATTAATTCCAAATACACAAGTAAATAGATTATGCCAGCCTAAATATGGATTACAATAATAGCCAAGTTCTTTTAATCTATTTCTAATACTAGTAGTGTTTTTACATATAAAGCACTGTGTTGTAAATCCCATAATTATTCGTTTTTTAATAATCCTGATTTCTTCAATTTCTTTCTAAAATTCTTTTCATTTAAGGCTTGTTCATAGTAGCAATTAGGTTCTATGACCGTTTCAGCCCTAGTTATAGGAAGCCCATTCAGACCAATAGAAACATTATGTATAATAGAAGCTCTCTTTATCTCCCCTGTCTTAACGTTAAAAGAGAATAAGATATGCCCTGGATTCCTCTTAACTTTTTTAATCAATTTATATTCTGTTTGTTGTTTTTGTAGATACTCTATCTGTTCTTTAGAAAGATCATCTTTTGTTACAATAGGTACTATATCCATTTACTTTTCCTCCATTACAACTTTAACATATCCGTTTTCAATACACCAACACAGCATATCATAGGCTGCATCCAATAGGTTTTCTGACAATTTAAAAACAAATGGTTCACATATGCCTATTTGATAGCTTATAAACCAAGCTCCAGCGAAATTAGGCTCAATGTGCAGCTTATATTTTGTACCGAAGTAATTTAGGTATACAGGCAGCTTACCGAGAATATCCTGCAAGATGTAAGCAGGGTATTCATGCTTCATGTTCGGTTGACTCACAAAAAGACAAGGTTCTTTCTCTATTTCATCTGTTCCGTTGATGATAGAATCAGCGGTAGGCAAAAACTGCCAGTGCATGCTTGCATCGCTTGTATCCAGACCAAGATCCTTCAAGTGCTTCATCTGCTCGATTGATAATGCCTGTTTCATTCCTTTTCCTCCTCTGTTTTAATATCCGTTACTTTACCACGATTAACAAAGAAGAAACAACCCATCACATTACACAGGTATGATTCATGCTCCATCTTACACTCATTGCATTCTTTATTCAACGAACATTTACTGCAATCAAAATCCAGACAGCGCGCATCAATCAGTTCAACCATTTCATGCAGCACTCCATCAATTATTATTCCGTTCTTTATTTCCATGATTATTTGTTTTAATAAAGGGCGCATCCGAATAAACATAAAGTGTCGAATTTTAAATTTATTGTGAGTTTAGATGCGCCCTTCGGTTTTTTATTATTACTTTTGCTTTTGTCGAATTATTAAATTTATTGTTTATGAAATTAACACAAGAACAACAGGAAAAACTCCTACAAAAGATCCGTATAGGCAAGTGTCCTAATTGCGGATGTACAGAGGATAAAGTAATCAGCCCTCATGTTTATAATTTATTATCATTGGAGAAGGATAATAATGGTAATTTTATAGAAAGCGATGGACCGATAACCCACCTTGCTTTAGTAGCTGCCAATTGTCCCAAATGCTCATATACATCACTATTCAATTTAAAAACTCTTGGCGTTCTTTGATTGAAAATCTAGTGAATCATCATCACAAATTATTCCACCGCAACCAGTGAAATAGTTATCGGATGTTAAGTAAATGTTATTCACTACAACCTTGTAAGTTGCAGCACTGCGTCTTTTGCTTGATGCAGTGCTCTTCTTTTGTTTTCTGTTTCTTTTCATATCTCAATCTCCTTTCTCTTTAATTCGTTCAAGTACATCCCTGTTGGCTTCTAATATTTCATCGAAAGACGGGATGTACATCCACATGTCACACTCGTAGCCGTTCCAATCCTCAAATTCAAATCCTCCGTCTGTCGCAACGTATGGCGATTTCCCGGATGAAACAACGATATAGCCACTAACAATCGCTCCATTTGATACCATTCTGCAAAGGACAAGCTTGTTTGGTTCTGGCAACCGTTCCTTAACACTTATCCAAGGCGATTGCTTGGATTGCCATTCGGCACCTTGAACGAAATTAATCTCTCCAAACTTTGCCAAATCTTTACCGCTCAAAGTTCTGTCAACTGTCCTATGATTAAATAGGATATTTTCACTTGCCGCTTCTTCTACTGTCTGTTTCATATCTCTCCTTTCCATCTATCCTAGCAGCATATACATTACTACTAGGAATAGGTAATAAATTGTTGTTTTACTCATTACTATATCGTTTTACGCCTATTCATAAGGGTTTGTTTTACAGTAATTTTTATTTTCTGACATATTCAGTAGCTTATTTAAAGAATCATCTGAAAGAAGATGTTTGTTGCTAAAGTTTCCAAGCATTGAACGAGGTTCAATATTTTCATCTCTCATAAATTTCTGTATCTCGTATATATTAAAAAGTAAACCTTCACAATCTACTTCATAGTATTCAATGCCATCGTCATTACTGGCCGATACTTCGTAACCAATCCATCCACCATCTCCAATATAAGTACTTATCTCAATATTACGGCAAAAACCGTAACTGATAAGTAATAGCCTTAATACATCTTTTCCACTCATATTCATTCCTATATCGGTTTTAAATATTAATCTTTTTCGATGAAAGTGTTAGTCGTGTTTATCACACCAGCAGAATCAACGCTCTTACCATCCCGGATAAACACTTTTTCTCGCATTAACTCTTCATAGTCATATCGTGACATTCCGATTACACACACACGACCATCAACATACAATTTACATTTCATTAATTCAGTTTCTTCTATCGGACCGATAACATCTATTTGAATTGTTCTTTTATTCATAATTTTCCTGATTTGAATTAATAATTTGGAATTAGTTGATAGGAGATGCGGTTTCGGTAAGGTTGTCTAAATCTCTCAAGAAAACTACTACATCTTGGATAACGGGTACTCCATTCAAAGCCGAAGTGGTCAGATTGATACTATAAATATCAATACTTGGATATTTATCGGTAAGTAGCTTATTTAGTAGCGCAATAGATTTGTCATTGTAGATAACCATCCTATCTTCTATCTCAAAACCTAACCGAGACAAGTATTCTTCTTTCTTTTCTTCTCCTGCCTTTGAAACACGGGAAGCGAAAACCATTCCACTCAATGAGATTTTTGCAACGTATTCTCCAAAATAAAAGTCACTAACATGCCCAAATCCATATTCAGTCCACCAATTTCTAAATGATGATACCATAATTTTCAAACGTTCTCTAACATCTTCGTTTGAAACCTTCTCCCCAAGCTGATGACGTAATTTTCGATTTTCATCATTCAATGAGCGGATTTGTTCAGTTAATTTCTTTTGTTTCTCTGCAAGTACACCTTCATATCCCATTCGGGTAAGAAACCTATTCACATTGTGGTCTGTCAGAGAAAGGATGTTTTCTTTCATTCCTTCGGTGAGCTGCCCTTTTTCGAGCATCGTTATAGCCAATCCTAAATTTTGCTGAATTTCTTTATATTGCTTTTTCAATTCAGTTATCAGTTCTCCGTTAGAATCTTCTACAATAGCTGGCTTATCTTGTCTGTTAAAATCAAGCAGTCTTTCTTTCATTTCTTTATCGTTTGAAGCTAATTAGGTTACATCATTAATACTGATTTCTCCTTTTAAAACTCGTTCTACCTGCCGGTCAAGTAATTCTTGAAATTCTATTTGGCATATAAGAGAGCAATCCGGTATCATCTCTTCCGGCATTTCTCCACGGTTAGGAGAAAGCTCATCAAGAAATATTTTTCCAGATTGGTCTTTCAGACACGTTGCTCCTACTTCTCGTTCAATTTTAGCCATCCGATCAAACACATTCGGGAAATCCTTCCGTATCTTATTCCAGTAGCCCATTCCACCTTTGACACAACCGATACAATTATTGTTATTGTAACCCATCTTGTACATGGCAGGGATTTCAATGCCAGCTTTCCAAAGCATTCCCATTGCATCTTGCTTGGTTATCTGTCGCTCGATAAGTGGGAACAACGGCTTTGTATCAGGATATTGCTGTTTAAAGCGGACAGCACGGTTTATTTCTTTCGGGTCAAAGTCGAATCCCCAGACTTGACCGTCCCAATTTCCCAACTCTTTTTCCAGCTTGTAACGGACTTGTTTCTTTAATTCGAATGTGCAAGCTGCACCAGTAGGACCATTAATAAATCTTTTCTTAGCCAACACATCCTCTACGTTAAGATACTTATCGCTGCGAATGGTATGAATTGGCCGCCCGTACCATCTCTCGCAATCTGAGATAAATCGGACATTATCTGGATGCCCGGAACCTGTTTCGATATAATAGAGTTGTACATCGTTATACAAGTTCAATGCTATCTTACAAGCTACTGCGGATGTTACACCGCAAGAAAACCATGCTATTATCATTTGATTCCTTTCTTTCCTGTTTTGAACCATTTTCCTGATGTCAGGTAAATGGTAATTATTATCAATTAAATTCTTATTGTAATATCAGCAAGCTGTTAATCAACTTCCACTAACTCACCGTTTTCCAGTCTATACCATGTATCAGCCTTGACAACCTCACCATCAACTGCTACAGCCTTCCAATCAACAATATCATACGTATCATCCCTTTCCTCAGCTATGACCAAAATTGCACCTATTCCGCCTTTTACCTGAACATTTTTCCCTCTTGCTACTGACAAACCATTAGATCCTGTTGAAGCCTTCCCTCTTGCCGTGGCAGCACCTCCATCACCAGCCGTGGCAGCACCTCCATTACCAGCCGTGGCAGCACCTCTATTACCAGCCGTGGCAGCACCATAATTACCAGCCGTGGCAGCACCTCTATCACCAGCCGTGGCAGGTTTCCCCGGTTTCGCATTACACTCGTTAGTACACCGTTCCTTGACATAAGATACAGCTGCTTTCACAAGCCCCCTTATATCAAGCTCAGCACCTATTCTAATTTTTGAAGAGCAAACCTTGTCGCTTTCTGAATCGTCTATTTTACCGCTCTGTTCAACCTCACAAAACCTTGACCCGGCTGGCGCATAGTAACCAAAAACATCCAGAGGATAAGGACACGCATGAAAACCTTTCTCGCATGCCTTTATGTCGCCTGTTTCTTCATACTCCTTACCTACCTTATACTTAAATCCTCTACAAGATAAATCCTTATCAAATGCTTTATAAGCCTTTATTTTCTGTTCCATGATATTGTTTATTTTTCGTTATTTTGATATTGCGATAATTTTTTGTTCAAAGATCGGGCATTCTCTTCTGCCCAACAGGTGTATTCCATGAAGCCTGTAGCATGGCTTTTCGGGAATCGAATCGTATTTACGGTTATGGCACAACGGCGGCAGATGCGATGTATATTGTATTTACCTTTTACACCGTAACATACCACAGGATAACCGTCAGCAGTTTTCATGTTCCGCCTTTTTCCTTCGTTTCAGCTTTCTGATGAAAGCCTTGACCTTGTTCCTAACCATCTCTGTTATTTTGTCCGCATCCTCGGCAAAGGCACACTGGTAAACCATATCCGTGCTTTTTGACATGAAGTCCACCTGAGCTTTGGCGGCTTTCCCGCATTCGGAAACCTTGTCAAACATCTCTATACGGTAATCAGGATGATATTTTTTTAAAATCTCGTTACAGTCCATCGTAAAGGTCTCAACCATATCGCACAGCATGATGATACTGTTGGTAAGGACGTTTATCTCTTCCCTGTCCTCTTCCGACATTTCACGCATGAAATTATCCATGGATTCCGACATCCCCTCATATTCGGAAAGGTATTGGTTTATGACACGTGTTTCTATACCGTCCATAATCTGTTTGAGTTTCATTGCCTCCATATAGCGGTGTGACCTGAGAAAGGAAGCGTGCCTTTCCCTCAGCTTCAGCATCTGCCTGTCCTCATTGATCATCTTTTTCATCCGTTCCACCACATCCGCGGGGAGGTCGTTTACGGTTAGCTTATTTCTCATGGATTGCCCCCTTTCTTGTTGTTTGTATTCTTGTTTCCGTCCTCTTTTTTCGCTCTGTCAATCCATCTTTGGAATTTGGCAGCTACAAGAGGACAGTGTATGCGCAGGTTTCTGTCGCGTTCCGCTTCCCATTCACGTATCTTTGTCTGCATCTCGATATTCATAATTTTCTCCTATTTCGTTATAATTCTTTTTTTTGAAAACTATTGCATATTTGCCCATATCTGTCACAGGCACACACTCTATGTCCTTTAGCCTTACAATACGCAGAATTGTCCCCGAAGTTCGAAGCATTCTTGCAATTCCGGCATTTTACATATACGGATTCCGGTTTGACTTTCTTTGCCATACTGTCAGTATTTTCACGGCTTCCTCGTCCCCGGATTCCGCCCGACGTTTCAATTCGTTGTACAAAGTCAAAGAAGAATATCCTTCAGGTGGAATAAATTTTCTGTTCTCTATTTCATCCTGCACCCTTTTTCGGTTTATCGCGTCCAGCTCATAATTCCTTTCGGAATTGAACTCCTTGAAGAAAGCATTGCCTATTCTTCTGGCATCGAAAGACGCGAATGAATTGTCATACTTCCCGGCCTTGTAGCGTGCGAAAAACAGCATCAGTTCGGAAAGCTTGTAAGCCTTGGCCTGTGAGGCAAAGGATTGGCAAAAGATTCTTATCCCGTCGGCAACGCCTTTTTCCTTGCTGTTGGAAGCCCCGAATATGCCGGACACCTGTATGTCGATCCAGTATTCGGAAGAGCCACAGCCGTAAAGCGCATCATACTGCATCAGTGAAGGGCAATCTGCCATATAAGCCCTTTCCGGGTTTTGAAGGGCATATCCCCACTGGACCGGTGAAAATACTCTTTCAACCTCAGAACGGTCTTTCCATTTGGTCAGCCAAGCCTTCTTCGAGGTCTCGCTTATGTTGTTGTAGCAAGCTAAGAGCGTAGGCGTTAGCTTCCTGTTTGTCTGTATAATTGCGCCTATTGTTGTTTCCATTGTTCCGTTGTTTTTCAAGTTCAATTTTCAGCCATCGGGCAAAATGCGATTTTGCATCTTGGGGTGATTTAACAGTTTCTCCCTCGTTTTGGAGCTTCATAAAGAACTTCTCCAAATAATCATAAAAATCAGGAGGCGCGAAATCCTTATATCCACATAAACGAGTATTCATGCAGACAGCTTCCATCCATGAACTATTCGACTTCAATTCTTCATAGCACTCATCCAACCCTCTTTCAAAAATCCCAGTCGGAATTTCTTCATACGCGCGCGGGGGAGAGAGATAATTATCTTTGTCTTTATCTTTGTCTAATGCGCGTACATTATACTGTAAGGGCTTAGGTACTACTTTAGGTTCATGGTTAGGTATAAGGTTAGGTACTACTTTAGGTTCAACTTTAGGTGTCAAATTTTGATAGCTAATCTGATACCTTGTTTTATCCCGTTGTCCTTTTCCGCCTGATTTGAATGTGATAAGACCCGCCTGAACTAATCTGTTACGTGCTGATTTCATTGAGTTGACCGACACTCCCACGTCAGATGATACCTTTGTATCACTACGCGTCCAGCTATCCACCCAGCCTAAACGATTCGCTGTTTTTAGCAAGTAAAAATAAAGCCTCGTTTCACAGCAGGTAAATTCCCAGTCTTCGTCAAGAGACCAAAACCAATTAATCAGTTCTATATAAGTCATATATCTTTCAAATAATTATCCACCACTTTAATAAACTCGTCTAATGACCGAACAACGATGTATTTGTTACCATTTGCCTCACATTCCTTTTGCCATTCTTTTTGGACCGGTCTTTGGTATTCTCCCGGCTTTTTCATTTCCACACACAAAGCTCCATAGAAACGATTGCTCTTAAGAAGTATCAGGTCTGCGACTCCGGGAAGCATACCTTCATCTTTCATATAAGCTCCGTTCCTTGCAGAACGTCTTGCCGCATTAGGAACAGCAAACAGCATATTTCTGAGATGGGGATATTTTAAACGGAAATATCTAACACAAGAACATTGTATTTTATGCTCTTCATTTTTGGGCTTACTACGGCTGCTTGCCACACAAGCCTTGGATTTCATCTCTTCGTATGTCATAATTATTATTTGTTTATGTAGTACGGCATTATTTAAATCCCCATTCTTTCATGTAGTCAATGTTTTCAGGAAATCCTTCTACCAATATAGGGCTGAGGAATATCTTATCACTTTTTAAATTTGATCCTCCCCATTCGGTGGGTGGACACTTTTCATATTCTTCTTTAGAAACTTCACTTACACAAAAATGTGTCTGAAAGCCATATCCTTGTACACTTACTCCTAAATAACCGAATTTACGTAATGCCCACTCAAAAGCAATATCTCTATAAAAGTAATGTTTGGAGAATACTGCTACATATATCTTATGTGTAAAATTCCCTGTTTCTGTCAAATCCGGATTACATCTGATACAGAAATATTTAATACGTGAAAGTATTTTTTTTGCAAAATTCTCATATTTTTCACAATCCTCTTTTGAAAGAAACTCCTCCCCATCATATGCGATGTAAACAGTCTTAGTAATTTCTTTTGTTTCCATGTTATTCTTTTAATTAAAGCCCCGAAGCGTATTCTCCGGGGCACAACCATTATTTACTAACCCTTGCCATTGATGTGTGGCTCACATTTATGAGGGATAAGCAGGAGTCGAACCTACACAAGTATCGTCTGATTTCTCGCTTTCGTCCGTAGATTGGCTATCCTACGATCTTTAAACTACTCAACAAATGTATTACTCTCAGCTACGGTCTTGATGACTTCCATTTCTATGTACACTTGAAATTTCCATTCATTTAGTCTTAGCACCCTATGACCATTTTATCCCATGTTTGCCCACCCTATCTTCACAGACCGGGAAGGCATAAAGTTTATAAGAAAATAAATCTAAAATTATCCTCACCGTTAGGTTCTTCGCCCGGCATATCATTACCGAAATCCATCGGAATGAACCAATCTGAAATAAACTCTTCCATAACTAAATCAAATCAATTATTTTGGTTTTAACAATCGCATCCAATCTCATATCAGACAAACCTTGTGAAAGGTGTTGTTCCATCAAAGTGTTTGCCTCCTTTAAATCCTTTGCGCAAACCAAATTATAGTATTTCAATTCTTTCTCATTGCCGTTCTCATCAATCTGAGTATCTACAATGGTAGCCTTGAAGAATGGCTTGTCTTCTGTCTTTTCGTTGATTATCTCAATGATGTTTGAACGTGAAATGGAGAAGACATCAGATTCCATATTATCGGATGCGTACTGTTCAAGCCCTTTGGCTTCCGCTTCTGCAAAAAGTGAGCAGTCTGTAATGAAGTGTTCTTTTACTTCTTTTTCAAGACCGTCCTTGTTAGGTTTCATCCCTTTAACTTTACCTCGTAATACATATCATTCCTCCTTTGTCTTGTTACGTTCCTTAATCATTGCATCAGCTATTTGGTAAGCTGATTTAGCCTGTCCTTTATAGTAGTAGTTTGTAACACTAACTTCTTTGGACGGGAAAAACAATGTGACAATCCTGTTCCATAAAGTTCTCCTGCGTTTTGCTGTCATCATCATGCACTTCATTGCTTCAAGCGCAATATGATCGCGCGAAATATTCGATTCCATAATTTTATTGCTTTAATTGATTAATAATTTGTCTTTTGATTTTCTTGTACAGCTTCCCGACAAAACGTCCATGCTTCTCTGTTCCGTCATCGGGCAACTCGTTTTTATAAATATGAAGAAGTAACTGGATGAGAAGCACTTCTTGTTTTGTCAAAGTAAGTTTCATGATAATAACCTAAAGGAGCGATTCTATATCGCAAAGTTCAGCATATATCAACATCAGCCATACTATTATTTGTAACAGGATAGCCATATAATTATCACTGTCATTCTTATAAAACAATATCAAGAAAGATATTGCCATAATGATAAAGGCACTAATTCGTATAATCATTGTTTCAGATATGAAATTTGTTTTGTTCGACCTCTATCTCCATCAACTGAATCAAACGTTCTTCGTCTGGAGATGGGATATATATGCCACATTGGGCACTCGAAAAATTCCGAAACCGCTCAATAGTTAGGCTCATCTCCGCGCTGTCAAGATCAGAAGAACTTCGTAGATACTTTATCCGACCCAAAAACTTGTCTTCTCTCTCACGGACGAAAGTGTCTTTGTTGCAGAGAATCTTGTAATAGTTCCGCTTTACATATTCCATCGTTTCACCGATTTGGCAACCGAAATAAGCAAGGCAGACATGAAGGTATTTGTTCTGATTTAAAGATCTTTGCGGTTTCTTTTCCGTCAATTCAAACACCTTCTGTTCCTTTATCAACTTCTCCAGCTTCGCTCTTGCCTGCTGGACGTGGAGAGGATTAGAGCCATCGTACTTCATCAGAAGGGCAAATCTAGATCATTATCCGACACGCTAGGAGCATTATTTATATCCTCTGGGGTGGGTGATGTATTCTGAGGTATAAACTCTTTGAGGTCCCCGCAGATATAGTTCCTTCCTTCTACCCGTTCCTCCTTTTTAGGGGAACAAGTGATGAAATGCGTATGCCCAAACTGGGATTTCTCTCTGCGCTCGATAACAGCCACATTCACATAGATTCTTTCAACTCCATCTTTACACTTAATTTTCTTCATCTGCTCACGAGGTATATCAGAGAGACAGATAGAACCACTTAAAATTGCCATAATTAATTTTCTATTTTTTCTTTTAATAAATACTTGGTTAAATCTCTGTATTCTACCCACTCTAAAAAAGAGTGTAATAGATTCATATTATCCTGCTCCATACCATCATAACGATAACATGTAATAGCAGGCTCATAGCGTTTCAATGGAAGTCCTCTGACATCATATCCATGCTTATCTTTGTCGTATCCTTCAAAGATGAACAAGTCAAAGTGAAACACGTCTAAATTGAATAGCTGGAGATAAAATCGCCATTGGCAAGAATTGATGTAATCGGCATCGGTAGGATAAGAATATTTAGTCTTAATGTCCCTGATCTCCACACCATTCACCATATCGGCACATCCTGTTATAATAGCATCTCCAAAATCCTTATACAGTCTTATCTCATGAAAAGCATTCGGGTATTCGTTACGATAGGAAAGCGCGGTCTTGCATTGTGCAATATCCATAATCACTTTATCACCTTCAATGTCAAAGGATCTACCACAAGGAACAGGCTCTTTTTGTTCTTTATTATAATGGAGGAAGGTACGTTCTCCTGCATCTACTTTATCACATTTCGGTGTACCTTCTTCCACTATTTTATGAAATGCCTGTCCAATTTTTGTATACACATTACCCGTGAACTTGCCTGTTATACTGTCAATAACGGATTGCTCCGTTATCTCATAGTTGGCATAATCGCTTTGCTCTATGTACTTTCGGAATGCTTCTAAAATTGTTACGCGAATTAGCGGTATCATACTTTCACGAATAACTTTTTATCTTGATCGAAAGTGAATCCTTTTGCTGCAAGACTCTTCTGCATCTCAGAAAAGAAGGGTACTCGCATAATTTTAGGTAATAGTTTTGTAGCCTCCATCAAGGCAAGAATATCTTCATCGGTCATTGCGGCGGCAAGCTGTTCACGTATTGCCGCAAGCTGTTCATTAGCTTTTGCTTGTGCTTCTCCTTTTCCTTGAATTGATATCTTCACTTTCGATATAATGTCAGACATACATGTATCAAACTCGGTTGTTCCATAATCAGGTATTACCACAGTTCCAAGTCCTGCTACATTTTTGCCTACAAAATTATCCAACGGTGCAAATGAAATAGAACGCTTCCCATTTTGTATGAATACATATCCAACTTGGTCAGCTATCCTGACAAGCAGGTCTTTTGATTGCCCTGTGCAATCCGGAGAGTGCTTTATCACATCACCGTCTGCCGTTTCCTTGTCATGGCATATAAAAACAATGTCAGAACCATTCGAGCGAAGAAAGTTGACGAACTCTTTAAAGTCCTCGCCCATCTGCCCAAACCGTTTTAAAGTATTCGTTTTCAATTTATAATTATTGTCAATAGCATATTGACTCAGATAATCGTCTATCATTGATTTGGCTGTATCGACAACTATTGTTTTGTAATCTTTCATAGATTCACGTTCTGAATCAATATCTTTCCAACATTTAGCCATTATGGTATCACAACGTTGTACTGCGCGGTCTGCCCCCCTGTCGCAATCTATCAATAAAGGATTATCCGCTGTTGTAGCTACTGAGGTTTTCCCACTTCCGGGTACTCCATATAATACAATAATTACAGGACGCTCCGGTAAAACATCATTTTTCTTAACTATAGGCATAATATTTAAATTTTAAAATGTTCGCTTTTACCAACACAAAAAAGGCAGGTCCGCAGTCCTTACAAAGTTCCGCTTCCTGCCATGATATCTTTCCACTTCTTCAAGTTCGTTTTCTAGAGAATCGATTTCTTCATTAAGCAAGGATATATACTTGCCCTTACATTCAGCATTGAATGTGAGCCTTACCGATTCCTCACTCATTGACTGGACTATATCAAGCTCTGAATAAAGCTTTTCCAATTCATCGCTTATCTGGCTTATAGTTCTCATACCTTTTCAAGAAATTGGATCGGCAATGAGCATACACCTTTCATATTAGGATATTTGACATCAGCATATCCGTTAGCGATATAAACTATTGTACCTGTCAACGTATCACCTATCTCACGTACTTTATCACCTTTCTTCATAACCATTTATTTTAAGTTTATCTAATTATTGTGGCAATGGTTTCCAAAAATCAATGTCCCATGCCCGGTTAGTATTTCCACATATCCAAATGTTCTTCTTATGCTCACTATCGAATACCAACATCCCGGTATTCACAAATTTCCCGGAACTCTTTACAAACACTCTTGTGTCTAATGGTGGAGGATCTTTTTCTGCATTCCTCCATTTCATGGATTCCAAAACAAATTGAGCACCTTTTTCAAAATCCACTGATGCTGTTCTTTTGTGCGTAATTCCATGTATGCCATTTGCATACTCTCTGGCTTTCTCCTTTATTATATTTATATCCATAACTTAACTTGTTTCCAATTAAAAAACTCCTGCTATCTTCACAGACTACAGGAGCAAAACCTAAACGACTTAATCTATCACTTATGATAACTTACAGCCACCGTCAGCGGAATCGGGCCGCCATACTATCCGTTAAATGAAAGTAGAGATTAGAACAGATAATTATTTATGTTTATTACCTTAGACAGTACCAACCATGGACGGTGAAATTCCGTACCTATATTCACATACAGGCACGGACAGACAACATTAACTTTATGAAATAACAAAAAAACTAGATGAAAAAATCATTCATATTCCTTTAACTCTCTGTATGTCATTACCACCAATCTCACACACAATAATGAGATAATGGAAAATATAATCACCGATACAGATTTTATAGGGCTTTCCGTAACTATCGCACCATAAATCATTCCTAAAGAACATAGTGCGGCAAATATAGACAGGATAAAATTAGCTGTTTTCATAATATGCATTTTTATATTGTTCCCCTCAACGGCTTAAACCGGTTGTTACCCCGAATCTTACGGGAGGGGATATATTAGACCTTCCGGCGGTACTTGTGCCCAACCAAGTTTACTTAATGCACTAAGGACAAATCGGTGCACCGAAAGTATGTTCAATCAATTATTATAGACCCTCAATACGTCACGGCATCCCTGCTGGTATTGACTCCTATAATCAGTCCGTTTGTCTGCATTATATGGCTTATGAGTTACACCATATAAACATTTACAATGTGTGAAAGAACTTTAAGTAGCTCCCCTCAACGGCTTAAACCGGTTGTTACCCCGAATCTTACGGGAGGGAAGAAATAGTAATCAAATCACTTTATGTTTCTCTATGTACCTTTGCAATGAATTTACATTGTACCATATCATTCTTCCATCACGACAAAACGATACTTGCCCACTCTCCCTAACTTTGCGCAGATAATCATCAGCACAGCCTAGGAAGCACATTGCCTCTTCCCTGCTTAGCCATATCTTATTGACGGGTTGGACTTTACCGTAATTTATATTTACCTTTTTCATTTTGTTTATTCTTAATAAATTATTATCTGATTCTTGTCACAATGGTACCGTCAACACCACTTCTAGATATAAAGTTATATCCAATCTTATTCAATCTAGACATAGTAGCACGTACAACATTTTCTTTTATAGCTTTACTTTTAATAAGCCTTGTTTCTCCGACTGCTATACTTTTTAATGTTTCGGCAGGTGATATTTTTTTGATAACTATCGTATTAATATTTTCCATTATATTTGTTTGTTATTTTATTTTTCTTTATGTTTGCGAACGCTGTTATTTAGCAACGATGTTGATAGTGTTGTTTATTAACAGCATTGCAAAGATAGATATTGTTGGTAATATATCAACTTAATGATAGATATTTAACATATAATTAACATTATGGAAACAAAAGAACGTATTATTTCGGCTTACAATTATCTAAAAAATGTAGGTATTATATCATCTCAACAAAATGTTGCAGATAAAATGGGAGTTAGGAAAGAAAGTGTATCTAAAGCGTTTAGTGGTAATAAAAGTTACCTCACCAATACTTTTATTCTTAAATTTAATAATGCTTTTGATAATATGTTTAATAACGACTGGCTTATGGAAGGCAAAGGAGAAATGCTAAAAAACAATCAATCCATTGGAGATATCAAAAACTCAAGCGTACATGGGGTTAACGTAAACGGTAAGGATATACATTTAGAATGCCCATTTGACAAAAATGGTATGGAAATTATTGTGAATATGATTAATCAAAACCAAAAGAATATAGAAATGTTTCAGGAACAAATAAACAGGTTGATTACATTACTGGAAAAGAAGTATAATTAAGAGTAAATAATGAATTACTATTTCTATTATCAGAAGTAAAACAATCAAGGTTGATTGACAGTTTCCAACATGTCGCTCAAATAGTGGCTTCTTTGAAAGTCCATGATTGACAGAATACACTTTATGAAGAAGATTAGATTTAGTTTCTTCTAGTATTTCAAAACCTTTTCTTAGTTCTTCTGATTCGATATGGCGTTTAGTGATTTTTCTTTTTTTCATAATTCGTTCTTTGAAATGTTTACAATCGGTTATTAATGACTATCTTCCCCTTCCAACTCTTGTTCTTGGAAGATTGTATTTCTTTACAATATCTTCGTAAGCAGAATATGCTAAACTATCAACGTGCTCGTTATACTCATTACCGTTGTGCCCCTTCACCCAAACAAAACATATTTCACGAAGCGATGCGGCGCAATGATGATAAAGGCTTATTAAGTCTAAGTTCTTTTTAGGCTTCTTGCAGTTCGTGAAACTTGTTATGCAATATTGAGAATCGGTATATACGGTTAATGTAGCTCCTTTAGGAACAGATTTAACAGCACTTATTATGGCAAGCATTTCCATGCGGTTATTCGTAGTGCCAACAAATCCTTTTTTAGACTCTTTTATTATTACACCGTCTTTAAGTATTATATAGGCAGAACCACCTTCTCCATAAGGAGATATGTTATCACAGCTACCATCTGTGTATGCTTCATATTTAAGATTTGTTTCTTTCATTGTAATTATATTAATAATGAGTTATCTATTAAATAATAACCTGCTTTGATTTGAGGTAGGGGACTTGAGCAAATCATCCCCTTACCCGTAGAGAGTGTTTTCTCTCTTGCGGTTCGGGAATGATTCAAGAGAATGAGCCCGTCATCTCGGCTTTTTCGTCTCGGCTCTGAATTGGGTGCTTCCAATCTCGGCTTTCAGCTTCTACAGAGTTGGTTATCTCGTAACCTGCACCTGCGCACCAGTCTGCTTATTTCAATCGACTGCCTTCTTTCGTGCATCCCCTCACGGGCTTTCACCGTGAAGCTTCGGAAGGTTGTTTTAAATCTGTTATTGGTCGAACGTATTTTCCCCGATAGCCCTGCTGTATCCAATTCATGGAAAGCATACAATAACCGATTGTATGGATTTAATCTAACTTATAGGAAAGAAAAAATCCGTTGCTAAAGTAACGCGGCAACGGATTTTCATATAGAAGGCCCACGTTAGGGCGATTGTTTAATCATGTGTCTGTTGCCGCGTTACTTGCAACGGGTACAAAGGAATATGATTAATAAGAGATATCCAAAAGTGTTAACAATAGTGCGATATTCCGTTTAAGGCGGTTATAATCCGTTTTGGGTTGTTATGGTTGGTTATCGGGATTATCATATTTAAATTATTTAACAACATTAAACATAAATAAGCAAAGACACTCTACTTATCGCAAGCAAAGTGCCTTTTCATTTGAACGTTGGTCGTAACCTCAACGTGCTCTTATGCTAATTGTGGCAATATATTCACTTTAATCAACGCATCACGAAGAACAGATATAGTTGATAAATCATTCTTGAATACTTCGATGTTGTCCTCGGTAACAAGAGATGCGTAGTTGAGTATCAGTTGAGCAAGATCATCAGCAAGCTGCCTAGGTGATTCCATCTCATTGAAAAGTTCTTGAATGCTGGACAAATCGTATTCTTTCTTGTTGCTTTTATTTAATTCCATATTTTTTGTGTATTTTAAAAGTTTACAATCTATTAATTAACAACATTGCAAAATTGAACATGAAATATGCACCCACCTCATAAGAAAAGTGGGTAAATGAATTTATGTGGCAAAAAACGAGGTTACGCGGCTGGATTCAGCTCACCTTTTATCTGCTTGATGGCTTTCTTCACGTTCCAATCATTTTCATATAGAGCAATAATGAAACGCACACCTTTGGTAGTCCATACCGTATATACACTTGTTCCTGTCGAACCGTCCGAGCGTGTGTACGTCTGTGTGCGGGTAGAATGCATCCCCCATGTAGAATAAGGTGCATGTAATATCCACTGCCCGCTTTGCCGGTAAATGATTCCGATTTCTTTCAGCTTCTTGTGCAGCTTTTCAGCATCCATTCCTATCTGCTTGGCAGCTTGTGTACTCGTCTGTGTATTCACACTCTGCAAGTGGTTGTCATAGTAGCTGACTTTGGGAGCGGATTTTTTGATTTCCTCTGTCTGAATCTCAATGGTGACTTGTTGTTGTTCGGTTTCAGCTTCAAGCTGCTTTAACCGTTCCTCTCTCTTGGCAAGGGTAGCTTGTGCGATGGTTAGAGCACGTGCCATGATTTCTTCGGGAGTGTCGTCAGATTTAGTTGCGATATAGCCGCCAGTCTTGCGGATGGCCTTTAGAATTTCCTTAACTCCTTTCTTAAATTCTTTGGCAATTGGCTTGCGGGATTGCATGAGGACTTCGTATAAGCCATCTTCGGTTAAGAACCAAACTTCTCTATTTTGACCTGATACGAATATTGTTCGTACCAGCTTTTCTTCTTCATCAACAGAAGATACCATGTTTGAAACATCAAACTTTCCTTTTGATGTTTTTGCATAATCAATACACTCTGCCACTTCTTTGGCAAGGAACAACGGATTTTCGGCAGTTCCGTAAACCGTGAATTTGTGCCCAAGCAACTCAGTTTTACTTAGGACTTGAATAGGTTGATTTGACATAAAATAAAAAAATGCACCTACTACGAGCTGTCAAATCAACCATAGGGTTTATTTTGGAGGCGTTTCCGTATCTCCACTCGGTAGGTGCAATATCTTATTATAATATTCTTTTTATATGTCTTGGCAAAAAAATAACTCCAATGATGAAGTCATAGGAGTTTGCCGCCCCTATAATTGATTTGACGTTGCAAATTAAAGCATTTATTTTGAAACCGCAAAACTTTGCAGCGTATTTTTGGAAATAAATTATGAAATCACTTCACCTCTCTCCCAAAAGTCTTACATATCATTTGTACAGCAATATTGTGAACTGATAGATATAATTCATCACCTATTTTATTATTAAAAGCACTATCATTTCGATGCCCATATACTAAGAACTTAGCAGCTTTATTATAATCAGAAGACGAAGAATTCACATTTGTATAATATTCGTATGACACATCTTCATTTGTGTTAAATCCTAAGTAGGCATCCATTACTATACTTGCGAACCTATTCATTCTACAACCTTTCCCTACATCTATAATATTTTCATAATACACCTCATCATCGTAAACAGAATCTTTCAAATAGTAATACTGATATTCAGAAACATCATATCCTCCAAACATATTTTCACCACGCACTTTACATGATAAGATACACAATGTATCGTTAAGTTCGGACGTTTCAATATCTGATATTTTTAACGCATCTGGATTTCTTGCCATTTTAAGCATTGTTTTCTCCATCTGCTTTCTTGCCTTACTTTCAAGACTATTACTGCACGACACCAAAGCCAATGACGTAATAATCAATAAAAATAATTTCATAATACCTTATTTTATTCGTTAATATATTACCAACCCATTTCATCCATTTGCCTTAGTTGCTCTTCCTGCTCCTTACTCCCTTGGAAGTGAACTTGTTTTCCTCCGTCCTTTGAGTTATATCCACCACCTTCTAAATATCTTATTCTCGCCTTACGTTCCAATTCGGCTGCATCCTTCATACCCATGTCACGGAGCTTCTTCTCTCTGTTTACACTGTTCCAGTATTCTTTATCGTCCGCATCCATAGTTCCACGACCGCGTTTCTTTGAGTTTCCAGTGGTGGAACCCGATGAAGAACTTCCACCGAATAGTTTCTTTGTAAGTTCATTGTCCAATACTCTAACTTTATCATTAAGAATCCTTGCGTATGGGTTTAGTGTGCATACCACCATATATGATAAACTGCGATTGTCAAGAATACAAGATAATAACAAAGAATCGTTCACGTAATAATGGTCTTCCCTATCTAAAATCGGATGTCCTATCATCTCTTTCGTCTCTGATAAAGGGAAATTTTTATATTCAGAATAAAGTGTATCGAAACTTATCCCCAACCCATAATTATCCATAATATTCTTTGCTATATTCTTTTCACCTTTGCTTCTTAAATCACCAAATCCTCTTATTATACAGAGTTTGCCTTCATAAAATTCCAAAGATAATTGACTTATACCATTCTTTTCTGCTATGAAAAATCTCCAGTCTTTTATATCTGACTTATAATTGTCGTTGTTTATTAGTTCAACAAATTCACTTAAAGTATCAACAACATCATATCCCATAGATTTGCATTGCAGAGCTACTTTATCATAATCATCACCCATAGTGAATCCATACACCCCCTTTATATTTGAGCTTTTGGCTTTCATTTCTTCCAATGAATCAAATCCTTTACGTGAATCACACGACACGAAAGCCAATGCAAATACAGCTAATAATAAAATATTTTTCATCTTTGTTTTTAATTTAATCTATTGTTAAATACTATTGGATAAATCCGCTCTATTTTTATCAAGTATGCTATCTATTCTCTTTTGCCTATTCCTTTCCATTTCTTCACGCATCTTAGCCTCATTTTCAAGCATATCGGTTATGTTATAATCATCTATCGTTATTGTTAGTGTATATGATGCGTGGTCGTTACCACCGCCATATTTTTTAGCCTCATTCTTTATCGCTATTCTTTTCTTAGGAAATATCCAATACAAATAGATGTAATCTGCTTTTTCGTGCCCACGGATTTCATCATACCCAGTATATTTCTTATCGGGCATACCATATTTCTTTTCAAAATGTGTTATCAAATCACGAATATAAGGCTCTGGATGATATTCCGCTCCACTATTATACTCTCTCCTGTATTCTTCATAAAGATAGCTATGTCTTAAAGTTAGAGAATAAAGTTTACCATTATGAAACTTTACATCACATATATCTAAGTCTATATCTCCTATACCTAAAGATTTATATCCGAGTTCTGACTGTATCTTTCCTCGCTCTCTTTCATAGTCTTTTTTACTCTGACCAAGATAGATGCCTCCTAAGACGGTTTTATCTTCGGACATAGTTATATTAGATTTATGCCTTATATCTTTTAGAACTCTATCAATAGAATCCTCTTTTGCTTTCTTTATTGAATCTCTCTTTTCCTGCTCATATTCCCAATCATAAGCATAATTCTTGCTTGTATTGTTGCATGAGGAAAAAACTATTATTGAAATAACAAGTAATATCTTTTTCATAATCTTAATATCCAAAGAACAAACAACTAAATATATCTGACATAAGAGGGAAAAGCAATACGAGCATTAAGGTTGCTGCCATAAATATCAACACGTAGAAAACGACCATAAAAATATTACTTAATTTATCCCCTTCTGTAATATCGTCATTTTTACTATTAATTACACAGGTAATAGCAGAACCACTATGAAAAAGTGCCTTAATACATTTTACAGCAAACAAACCTATTCCAAACAGAACTATTAAGCTGGTTATAAATATTCCCCATCCTTGCTTATACGCCCTCCTTGAAAACGGATAGCCTTTTCTTGTTCCCATAGCAACGATTATTTATTAATTATCAATTTAAACAACCAATGTTTTTTATATTTCATATTCTCTTCTTCTAATTCAGAAACCCTTTTCTTCAACGTTTTTATTTCCTCCACATATTTGAAGCAATCCAATTCAAGGAACTTCTTAGCATAGTCAGTAGAAACGACAACAATCATACTACCATCATCTCCAACAAAGTATCTTACCAAATTCAATGGTCTGAAACATTCCTTTATGATTGAAATCTCACGTTCATCCTTTGGATTATAAAGAGTATATCTTGGTTCAAGCATTCTCTCCAGCAATTCTTTTTGCTCGATAATAGAGTATTCAGCACTCATTTTCTCATCCCCTTTCTAAAACTACTATTGGCATTTCTTGAACTTTTCCCAAGTCCACCTCCGAACACCCAAATGATAACGGCGATAAAAAATAGTATATCCATAATTATTTTGTTTTAAGTTAGCAATATTCAAATATCTATTCCTTTATCCTTCCATTTTCGTCAAATTCAAAAGGAAGCTCCATCTGACCAATTTGGCGCATCTTCATTTTCTTAAAATTATCACAAAACTGCTTCATGTTGTCGGAAACTTGAAACAACGTAATAACCTTGTTTATCTGTTTCTCCAAATTAGGCTCTCCTATATCAGTAGTCAAAAGCTGGTGATACCTGTTTGTTCTGTTCCCTGATTCACTTTTAGGAGTTTTCTTTTTAAGTTCCTCTAATACACCGTTAGGAAGTTCCTCGTATATAAATGTGTTCGTCCATTTTCCTATGATTCCCGGTCTTTTCTTTATCCCGTTAACAGTATAATCCCATCCATTAAGCCTGAATAATTCTTTATAGAATATATCGGGGAAACGTTTCTGCCACGGAAGGAGTTCCTCTGAAATATACGCTTTAAGTATTTTTTGAAGTTCGTCATTCTCCCTTTCGTATTGATAGCCTGTAGCTTCGTCAACAAGTGCTATGATACCTACCTTCGCAACTGAACGAATTATTATATCTGCATTACGAACAATAACATTATTATCAAAAACACCGGCACGATTTGCGTCTATTATAGCTGAACAAATATCGACCAAAAGAGTAACTTCATATCCGTTAGCCGTTGATTGTGAGCCACCTGCATTATTCCTTTTGAATTTTATAGGTTTAGAAAGCCGCTCTGATATGCTGTTATCACCGGCACAAAGATAGCTTGAAACACCATCCATTTTACAGAAACTATTCATCCACTGACCGCTCTTGCTATCGTAACCTATTGCCTTTTGTATTCCTCTACCGGAAAAGACTCTCATTCCATTGTCAAGCACATAACAAGGTATTTCCAAGTTTCCTAAACACAATGGGGTTTTGTCAGAACCGTATTTTGCAACTAATATCTTCTTTTCTTCCATACTTATATTTTAAGTTGATATATAAATTTTCTTCGAATATAGCTATCTGTTTTAATTTGTTATTTCATTGAATAATTGTATCTTTGCATATAAACCAGTTTGATATGAATGAATATGACAAAGAATTAGTCAGGTTGATTGCGCAGCAAGAAATCATAAAGCGTGAAATCTCACAAATGAAAAAAATATCATTTTGGAACTTCATACCAGCGATATGGGGTGGCATAATCACAGGGATAATCATATTCATACTAATAAAGCTAAAATAGAAGAAAGTATCGTTGAAGCTAACGTAAGCACCTCAATTTCTTCTCTCCTGCTTTCACGCTCCGCTTCTCCTTTGAACCCTCCTTGCCTTATAAAGCATATTCCTTTCTCGTTTATCTTGAATATACTCCATCTGTCCAATATGGTTATTATCGTTTATTGCTCCATATAAGGACAACTGTAAATTCACCTTTTGAAGCAACTTCCTGTCAGTACATTCTTTCAGCTCGGTATCTGTAAAGATTACTTCCCCTCCTCCCTCAAAGGCTTGTCTTATTATCCTTTCAGATATTTCCTCTTCTATATCCATATTCTTTTTAACGACGTTACATTTTAGTTAAACGTTGCAAAATTACAACATAATTCCAAACTGTCCAAAAATAAGAGGTATGTTAGATCGCATGAAAAAAAACAAATAAAAATTTGTCTTTGCAATATAATGTATTACTTTTGCATTATAATATAATACAATAATAGGATGGAAACAGTAATAAGAAAACAAACATCGTTCCGACTACGTGAAGATTTGCTTCAAGTATTGCAGGAACACGCAAAGAAAGCAAACAGAAGCCTAAACAATTTTGTAGAGAGCACTTTGATGGATGCGATGTATTCAGAACCAAATGAAGAAACTGTCGCAGCCATAAACGAAGCGCGTTCCGGCAAGTATTCGGGAACGATAGATACTACAGATTTTGATTCATTCATGAAATCTATCAACGAAATAGAATGAAGACGATCCGTTATAGCACAAAAGCAAAGAAAGATTTGAAGAAGTATAGGAATGACATCCTGCTAATGAAAGCCTTATATGATGTATTGGAAAAGTTAGCAAACGGTGACATCCTTCCCAAAGAATATAAAGCACATGCTCTAATAGGGAACTACAAGGACTGCATGGAATGCCATATCAAAAATGATTTTCTCCTGATATGGATAGACACAGAACACGATGTGATAGAAGTTATCAGAATCGGAAGTCATTCCGAATTATTCTAAACATGATATTTACTCAATTTCGCCTTCAATACATATAAGCATATTAGATTTTCTTTTGTTGATCCTACACCTTTAATGTGAACCAACCTCAAACAGCCCCCACAATCGGAAATCAATATACCGAGTGGGGACCAATATTAATTATTATTTCTCTATATTAGCTCTGATCTGTTTAAGTAACAAAAATGCCCCTTCCATCTTATAGTTACCCAAACATTGTTGGGCTTGCATAATACAGCTTTCAACAGTGAGGGCTAAATCGGGAGTAAACGCAGATTTATTTATTTGCATTGTTTTGGGAAGTTGGCTAGCATGATCATTGAACCATGCAATCATTTCATTCAATTCTTCCTCTGTGTAACTTTGTCTTTTCTCAGCCATACTACAAAAATTTAAGCCATTATTACAGGAACAGCAAAATTAAAAATCTTGTTTAAAATATACATATCACGAGATGGATTTATTCATGGTTTAGACTTTTTTAAGCTACCCGATATGTAATCTATCACTTTCCTGTTAGCCTCATCAATCTTATCCCTGTCGAAATCAATGTATATATCTGTAACATCACAACCAAAGGAGTGCCCCAAAGCTAAAGATATTACATCTTTCGGAATATCCACCTTATGTGCTAGCGTAGCCCATGTATGACGCGCCCAATATGTTGAAAGTTCGGGAAACAATGGTTGCTTACTTTTTTTCCCACCAAGCCCTTTTCGTTCAAACGGACCTATTCCTTTAAGATTCTTATTCATCCTATGGCTAAAATCATGATAGTCTCCATAGTAATCTAATATATCTAGTAAATGAGTTTTACCTTGATACCTGTCCAATATAGCTTGTGCTTCCGGCTCTATTTTAATAGAGTAAAATTTCTTTGTTTTCTGGCGATAATATTCTATACGCCCATCTATTATATCCTTGTGTTCAAGTAAAAGCAAATCACCTATATTTATTCCAACAAGATATACAATCAGCATAAATATATCCCTATATTTCTTTTCAAACTCCTCACAAGGATAATCACGCAATAATCTCAATTGTTCAACAGATAAAGCACGTTTTCTAGTTTCTTCTTTTTTTATCTTATACTTTCGAAAAGGATATAAGGTAGTAATTTCTTCATCAATAGCATAATTGAATACTGCACGAATGTTACGCAGGTGAATAGAATAAGCGTTTACTTTCATCCCTGATTCAGCCATCCAACTTTCAAAATTAGACAGCCATTTCCTATCCATTGTGTCAAAGGTGCAATCCGGATCATATTCAAGCAGTTTATTTCTAGTTGTATTATAAACCGTTTTTGTTCCTGTATTACTCTTTATGGAAACAAACTCATCAAGATAATCTATAAAACATCTTGTTTTTTTTACAACCTTTTCATCAAATACATATTCGCTGATTATCTCCTTGGCTTTAGCGGAAGGCAAAGAAGATAATCTAGCTTCATCGTCAATAATCAATTTTTCAGCCTTATTCTTCAAACTGACAAGCCTTACATTTTTTACTTTAGACTGTGGTACCGATTTGTCCAAATAAGACACTTCATTAAACTTTTCAGAAGACGGTGTAGATATTCCAGTGGAGAAAACAAACCTCGTTTTCCCTATCCGTATCACAAGAAGAATCATCTGAGATCCATCCTTCTTTGCTCTTGTATCAGGTATCAATCTTACTGTTGCCATTGTTTTGTGACGTTTTTGTGACGATAAAGATACATAATAACCCCCAAATAACCACCTTAAACGGAATGTTTTCTTTGATAATAATATAAAAAAAGCACTTACTATTAGATAAGTGCTTGATATTCAGCAGAGCGGCAAACGGGACTCGAACCCGCGACCCTCAGCTTGGGAAGCTGATGCTCTACCAACTGAGCTACTGCCGCATCTCTAAAACGGAAACAAAAGTAATATATATTTTTCAACCGACCAAATATAAGCAAACAATATTTACTATAACCATCAAAATTTCTGCTCTCCTGTTTATATCGACAGCTTTATGCATATCCTGTGTATGGATAAACCGATCCTTATCTCCAATAAAAGGTTTATAGACTATCTCTCCAAAATAAACATGAGGACCTCCAAAACGGCAATTCAAGATACCTGCTAAAGCAGACTCCGGATAACCTGAATTAGGACTCGCATGCCGGTTACCATATTTACCTACAAATCTCAGCAAACCGGGACGCCCTGCACACAGCACCATTAAAAATGCAGTTAGACGAGCCGGAATATAGTTCGCCATATCATCAATATGTGCAGCGACACAACCAAACTGAAGATAACGTTCATTCCTATAGCCTATCATAGAGTCAAGCGTATTAACCATCTTATAAGCAAGCATACCGGGAACTCCCAAAAGCAAATACCAGAATAATGGGGCAATAACCCCGTCACTCAAATTCTCAGCCAATGTTTCCAAAGCAGCCGTACGCACTTCCTGATCTGTCAATTCCGAAGTATCACGCCCTACAATACGGGAAACCTGCTTTCTTCCTTCCTCCAAAGAATGATCCGCAGCCAAAAAAACCTGCCTTACTTCGTTGATAAGTGTAGTTCCTGCCAAACAATAGAAAACAAGCACAGCAGAGAGGATAATACCCAACCAACGGTTTAGCACAAACAGATAATGCAATACCAAAACAGATCCTACATACACTAGCAAAATAAGCATAATGGCCGCCACCCCTCCTTTCAACATCCGATGTGTCCCACAGTTCCATCGTTTCTCACAAAAAGAGATCAGCTTCCCGAATCCTACCACCGGATGCGGCAATCCTACCGGATCCCCAAGCAATTTATCTAATATCCATCCTATCAACAACGGAAGAATTAATACATATATGTCCATTTCTTTATACTTTCTACCAGTTTGTCATTTTCTTCCGGAGTTTGTGTAGCAATACGGAAAAAGTGTTCATTCAGCCCTTCAAAATTGGATGCGTCACGAATAAGGATCCCATGCTCTGTTGCCAGATATTCTTTCAAAGCCGCCGCCTTTCCCATCCGCAATTGAACTAACATATAGTGAGTATCCGATGGCCAGATCTCCATTCCCCCTATTGAAAGTAAAGATTGAACTAATCTCTTTTTTTCCCTCAATAACAAAGAGATATCTATATCATATTGAGAAGAAGACAATAAATAATGCCCGGCCTCTATAGCCAACTGATTAACAGACCAAGGCATCCGCTGTGTCCGGATTTCATGTAGCAGTTCTTTACATGCAGTGATATATCCTAAACGCAAGCCGGGCACGGCAAAACGTTTTGTCATGGAATGCAACAGAATAACATTCGGAAATTCCGCAGCCTCCTTGGCTGTAAGCAAAGCCTTCTGTGTAAAGAATTCATACGACTGGTCCATGATAAAAATACGCTGCGGATTTTGTTTTATACAGGCTGTCAAGACTTCCTTCTCCCTAACCTCTCCTGTGGGATTATTAGGATTACATAACCATATCAACCTCCCCCTATCCGGCAAACGGTTCAAATTATATATAGGAACCACTTTATGACCATGCAGACGACAAGCATCCGCATATTCGCTGAAAGTGGGCATCAAGATAGCCGAAATCTGATTCCTGAATGTCTGAGCTATTAAATAAATGGCTTCCGTAGCCCCATTGGTCACACAAACCTCTTCAGACGAAAGATGAAACCGTTCCGCTAAAACCTTTTCCAACGAATAAGGTTCCGGCTCGGGGTACGTACGGATACTTTCCATCTGCTGAAACAAATGTTGATGTAATCCGCTATGGTCTACATGATTATATACGTTTGAACTGAAATTTATCTTTATTGCTTTATACTTATAAGCATCATCACCATGTCCTTCAATCATTTCCACTCATTATTTGGTACAACAAAGGCAGATTAAGATGACTGCGTACATGCTCTGCCAATTTATCATATTGTTCTTCTTTATAAGTCCGGTAATCCAACACCGTATGACACTCCAGTTTTTCTGCGTATGGTTCCAGCAAATAATCTATAAATGCCTGATTATCCAATATTCCATGAATATAACTTCCCATACATTTTTGGTTTACAAAACAACCGTCCTCTCCACCGTCTTCCAGTTTATTCAAAGGAACTACAGACACCCCCGGAACCGGGCGGGTTTCTCCCATGTGTATTTCATATCCTTGGCAAGTTTCCGCATTCTCAAGAAAATGAAAATTCACCTGCCGCGTCACCTTCTCCCCTTGCATCGTAGTAATGACGGGAAGCAGTCCCAGTCCCGGCAATTGACGGATCTCTCCCTCCACTCCTTCCGGATCGTGAATCTCAAGTCCCATCAATTGGTATCCCCCACAAATTCCCATTACAGTAACCCCTTCCCTATGCGCACGTAGGACAGCTTGCGCCACCCCGTTCCGTCTCAACTCATACAAGTCATCCAAAGTGCTTTTGCTGCCAGGAAGCAGAATAATATCAGCTTTGGCCAGATCTTCCGTATTATTGGTATAATAAAGGTGCACCCGTTCATCCCGTTCCAATCTGTTGAAATCTGTAAAATTTGAGAGATGACGCAACAGAACAACTGCTATGTTTATTTTACCTTCCACGGCGTGCATCCGTTTATAGTCCAAGCCTACGGAATCTTCTTCCTCAATATGTATATTTCTATAATAAGGTATTATTCCCAAGACAGGAATACCACATAAATCCTCCATCATCTTCACACCAGGCTCAAACAAACGGATATCCCCTCTGAATTTATTAATGATTACTCCTTTTATACGTTTCTTGTCCTCAGGAGTTTGTAACATGACCGAACCATAGACACTGGCAAATACTCCTCCCCGGTCAATATCAGCTACCAAAATCACATCCGCATCCGCATAACAGGCCATCGGCATATTCACCAAATCAGTATCCCGCAGATTTATTTCGGAAATACTCCCTGCTCCCTCCATTACAATAGGGTTATAACGTGCGGCAAGACGGTCAAAGGCTGCGTTTACCTCCTGCCTCAGCTCTTCACGTCCCTCCTTGCGAAAATACTCAAAAGCGTTACGATTACCGATGGGACGACCGTTTAATACCACTTGCGAAGTATGATCGGAACTGGGTTTCAACAACAAAGGATTCATGTCCGTATGACAAGGAACTCCAGCCGCTTCGGCTTGTACAGCTTGTGCACGCCCTATTTCCAACCCTTCCGGAGTGGCATATGAATTCAGTGCCATATTCTGTGCCTTAAAAGGTGCCGGTCGATAACCGTCCTGTTTAAAAATGCGGCATAATGCAGCAGCGATGACACTTTTGCCAACATCACTGCCTGTTCCTGCCAACATAATCGGGTGTAAATTCTTTTTCATCACTCTTTCTTCTTTCTTTTATATGCAAAGGACTGCCACTTTTCTTCCGTCCAGTTCTGTTGTTGCATCTCATAACGGGCCATAACAAAAAACAAATCGGACAGCCGGTTGATAAACCGAAGAATTATCTCCGGTAACGGATCTTGTTTATGCAAAGTCCATAATCTCCGTTCAGCCCGGCGTGCCACCGTCCTAGCAAACTGCAGCTGCGCTGATACCGGCGTTCCTCCGGGAAGGATAAAGGAACTATTATCCTCCATCTGTTCCATCAATGTATCCATTGCTTCCTCACAAAAAGAGCATAAATCATCAGGCAAGATATTAGGATTCCCTTCACGGATAGTTGATGGTGTAGCCACATGGCTCATCACTGCCATCATGTTTTTCTGAATTGAAAAAAGCAAGGATTGCCATTCGTGCCCCTGAGGTAAAAACGAACGCACAATTCCTATAACAGCATTCAATTCATCAATACATCCATTAGCTTCAATGCGGATATCATCTTTAAAAACCCGCTCTCCACCATGAATTCCTGTCATGCCCTTATCTCCGGTTCGTGTATAAATACGTTTCATACTTTCCATAATTTCAAGATATCCGTTTCCCCCCAATATAGATGAGTATATCCGGCTATCACGTTTTTATATCTATAAAGCGGGGTACTCACTTCCATTCCTCTTGCCGTAAATTGTTTTGCTACAGAAGGCATAGCGTCAGGAGCAACGACATTGGAATAATGAAATTCGTGCCCGCGAAGCTCCATCCCTTTATATTCTATACGGCGATATCCTAGATGAAGTCTGGCACCCACCATGGTACAATCCAAAGGCAAAATCCCCGTCATGGCATATGCAGTCCCTCCCTGGCGGGCTGTCAGGGAACGGGTGAGAAACATCATACCTCCACACTCGGCCAAAATTTTCCCCCCCTCCTCTGCATAAGTTCTTAATGCTTCCATTAACTTTTTGCGCCGATGTAGTTGACGGGCGAACAATTCCGGATATCCTCCGGGTAAATAAACCAAATCAGCATCCGGCAAATCACTACCATATACAGGACTGAAATAAGTAATGCTTCCTAGCGCAGACAAGCGGTCTATGTTTTCTCTATAGATAAAGTTGAAAGCCGGATCCCGCGCTATGGCTATCTTCATCTTTTTAGCAGAAGGAGTAAAACTTTCCACCCCTGTTTCTGAACTATAAGGCAATGTATACCGACACGGGAAATTACGATGACAAATACTCAGCAGCTTATCCAAATCCACATATTTTCCAACCAATTCCGCAGCCTGTTCTATCAAGGTGTTCATGGAACGTTTGGCTGTCAATGTCAAACCCAAGTGCCGGGATGGAATTTTCAACCCTTCTGTCATAGGCAGATATCCCAAACATTCCACTCCTGCATCAACACAAGCCTCACGTAAATAAGCGAAATGAGAAGAAGATGACACTTGATTGAAAACAATACCTGCAATCTTCACAGCCGGATTAAAATGCTTGAAACCATAAATTAACGGAGCCACAGAATAAGCTGTAGAACGCGCACTTACTATAAGCACTACAGGGATATTCAACAATCTGGCTATTTCAGCACTACTTCCCTGCATTCTTTGATAACCGTCAAACAATCCCATCACTCCTTCGGTTACACATACATCGGCTCCATCTCCATATTTATTATACAGATGTTGTACATGGGTATTTGATGCCATCCAAGTATCCAAATTCACCGACTCATGGTCAGCAGCCAGCGTATGAAATTGTGTATCAATATAATCAGGACCACATTTAAAAGGCTGTACCCGCAGACCTCGTTTGTGCAATGCCCGCAGCAGCCCCATCGTAAAAGTCGTTTTTCCGCTTCCCGATGTAGCGGCCCCTATGAGTAATTGTGGCTTCATTCTTTAGTATTTCTTTAAAAACGGATACAAAGATAGTGCAAATTGCAAATTATCGAAATTAGAATAACAGATTAATTCATAATTCCGACATATCAAGTAAATATCCTTAGAAAGCAATTAAAGTTTTATGGTTTATCAATTAAATAAGCTACCTTTGCAGTCATTTTTGCCAGAATGACAGCTATACAACAATGATAAAATTGATACTATAAATAATTAAACTAGATAATGAATTATGGAACTTTTTAGAAATCTCTTTGAAGGGTACCCTAATTTATGGGGCGGCGGAGTAGCACATTCCGTACTTATTCTTTCACTGGTCATTGCTTTCGGCATCATGTTAGGAAAAATAAAAGTGGCAGGTATCTCATTGGGAGTAACCTGGATACTTTTTGTAGGAATTGTATTCGGTCATTTCAATCTGAACCTGGACGAACATCTGTTGCATTTCTTAAAGGAGTTCGGTCTGATATTATTTGTCTACTCAGTCGGACTACAAGTGGGTCCCGGTTTCTTCTCAGCATTCAAGAAAGGAGGATTCACACTGAACCTGCTTGCCATGATGGTTGTATTTTTAGGTGTGACCATCACCATTATACTCCATTTCATAACAGGTGTCCCCATTACCACAATGGTAGGAATTCTTTCGGGAGCTGTAACCAATACCCCGGGACTAGGTGCCGCACAGCAAGCAAACAGTGATCTGAATGGTATAGACGCTCCCGAAATAGCACTGGGATATGCCGTAGCCTATCCATTGGGAGTAGTAGGGTGTATTCTCTCCCTGCTGGCATTGAAATATATCCTGCGCATCAATACAAAAACCGAAGAAGCCGATGCGGAACGGGGATTGGGGCATCTACAAGAACTGACAGTACGCCCTATCTCACTAGAAATACGCAATGAAGCCGTAGAAGGTAAAACAATAAAAGAAATCAAGCCATTGGTAAACCGTGATTTTGTGATTTCACGCATACGGCATTGTGACGGAGACAGACAAACAGAACTGGTGAACTCCACTACAGTATTTCACATACACGATGAGATTCTTGTTATCGCCAATCCGATAGATGTAGAAGCTATCACTGTCTTTTTTGGAAAACAAGTGAATGTGGAATGGGATTTCCAAAACAAACAACTTATCTCCAGAAAAATTCTGATCACCAAGCCTGAATTGAACGGTAAGACATTGGCCCAACTAAAAATCAGGAATAACTTCGGAGCAAGCATTACCCGTGTAAACCGTTCGGGTGTAGACCTTGTGGCCACTCCCAACCTGCAATTGCAAATGGGTGACCGGGTGAAGATTGTGGGTAGCGAACTAGCTGTAGCCCATGCCGAAAAGATTCTAGGTAATTCCATGAAACGTTTGAATCATCCCAACCTGATCCCTATTTTCTTAGGCATCGCATTAGGGTGTATTCTAGGAAGCACTCCTTTTTTATTCCCCGGTATCCCCCAACCGGTAAAACTGGGACTGGCAGGAGGCCCCCTTATCGTATCCATCCTGATAAGCCGTTTCGGACCACATTATAAACTGATAACCTATACCACCATAAGTGCCAATTTGATGGTACGTGAAATCGGTATCTCGCTTTTCCTTGCTTGCGTAGGATTAGGAGCCGGCAAAGGATTCATCGAAACAATCATTAACGAGGGTGGATATGTATGGATAGCATACGGCGCCATTATTACGCTGCTGCCTTTACTGATTGTAGGTATAATAGGACGATATGTTTATAAACTGAACTATTACACCTTGATCGGAGTATTGTCCGGAGCCACCACCAATCCGCCCGCATTAGCCTACTCCAATGATTTGACCTCTTGTGACGCTCCGGCAGTGGGTTATGCCACCGTTTATCCGCTTACCATGTTTTTACGTGTACTCACAGCACAAATATTAATATTGGCACTTGCCTAATCCCGCCAGAATTATTGCAAATTCATATTACCGTAGGAGTGAATTAGATTCACTCCTACGGTTCAAAATCCCCCACATCTTTCAAAAGCAACCATTTTTTCATTAATCTTAAAACATATATAAAATAATTGCCTACCTTTGTGCCCGATTTGGTGATATAGGCAGCCTTTCTCTGCCTGTATAAAAGGGAATTCGGTTATAGAATCCGAAGCAGTGCCCGCTACTGTGAAACCCGTCTGATGAAAAGCAATTCTCACCAAGCCACTGTTTCTTTTGCCAGAAATGGGAAGGCGCTTTTCAGGGTGAAGCCAGGAAACCTGCCAAGTCCGAACATAGATAATCATGCTCTCCCGGGGTCAGGAAAGTGAATTATTAATTCTTAAATTCTTTCGATGAAAGTAAAGTTATTATTGACAGCAATTACTTTAAGCTGTCTGGCTATTGACGTACTGGCACAAGTCAGTATCAGTGGAAAGATTGTGAGTGCCGATACCAACGAACCTGTAGTGGGAGCTAATATCCGTATCGATCAAAGCCTTTCAGGATGCACCACAAATGGTAAAGGCGAGTTTTCCATCAGCAATCTCCCTGATGGGAAACACGTATTAAGAATCACGCATGTCAGTTACACACCCAAGTCTATCACGACAAAAGGAGGTGAAAAGAATCTTCTTATCAAGCTACAAGACAGTTTTACCAATATAGGCCAGGTAGTAGTAACCGGTACAGGAACACACCACCGCATGACGGACAGTCCCGTGCCTGTTTCCGTTATCACTGCAAAGGATTTAAGTAATGCCAGTGTAACATCGCTGGACGAGGCCTTACAAAAGCTGACCCCGTCTTTCTCAAGTATGACCAACGGCATGGGGACAACATTGAGTCTGAATGGATTGCCTGATGATTATTTCATTTTTCTGGAAAATGGCAAACGCCTGTATGGAGATGACACCTATGCTCGAATCAATGTTGCCAAAATCAAACGTATTGAAATATTGAACGGCGCTTCTTCCGCTCTTTACGGAACAAATGCTATCGGAGGAGTTATCAACATCATTACTGATGATGCAAAAAATGCTATCAATGTTTCCAGCGATACCCGTTATGCCAGTAAAGAACGTTTTACCCAGTCCGTAAACATAGATGTCAATACCGGCAAGTTCGGCTCCTACACCTCTTATCGCCGTCAGCAGGCCGAAGGATGGCAACTGAATCCATACGAGGAGAACTCCAAAACTCATGAATTGGAAGAAACCGGGAAAGTAGCTTCTACAGGCTTCTATGCAAATACTGTCAATCAAAAATTCACTTTCGATGCTACCGACAAACTCTCTTTTTATGCCCGCGGCGGATATTATGACAACAAGACACGCCGCCCTTATGAAGCATACGACTACAACATATTGCATGAAACCTTTAATTATGGCATTGGTGCCCAATACATGATAAATAAAGGGAATTATATTACCGCAGACTGTTACGCCGATCATTTTTCTTCCTCTTATTGTTTTTTTAAAGACAATAAAACCTATAATGGAAAAGCAGGTGAAGAGCAAGTGCGCAAACGGACCCGTAATCACAATCTTAGCATAAAAGGTATCTTTAAATTAGGTAACCGGCACAAACTTTCAGTCGGCACAGAATATATCGTTGATGTCTTGAAAAGTCAAACAGACAATATAGCCAAAGAAGATGCTTATACACTGGCCTTGTTTGCACAAGATGAAATAAAGTTACTGAGAAACCTACAGGCTTTGATTGGTGTACGTTACATTTATCATGAAAATTTCAAAAATCATGCCACTCCCAATGTAGCACTGATGTATAAACCCGGCAAATTCAATTTCCGTGCCTCCTATGCAGCAGGTTTCCGAACTCCTACCCTGTCTAAACTCTATGCCACTGACATAGCTAAAAAAAATGACAGGTTGACAATAGGTAATTTGGATTTAAAGCCGGAAAAGAATAATTATTTCTCATTGAGTGCAGAGTATGTACATGAGCGTTTTTCAGTATCAGTCAATGCTTTTTATAATAATATTCGTGACATGATAGATTATAATACGATTGCCACGGGAGATAAAGCTATGGAGCAATATGGTCATAAGGAAGTTCGTCAACGTGATAATATAGCGGAGGCTAAAGTCCACGGAATCAATGTATCCGCCAATGCATACCTAGGTGCCGGGTTCAATTTAAGCGGAGGATACACTCATCTTAATACCCAAGATGTGGAATTGGAACAACCCATCGACAAAAGTATAAAAAACGCATACAATATCAATGCCCAATGGGCGCATTCATGGAAAATATATCGGTTGAATATAAATTTGAACGGCCGTATCAACAGCAAGCGTTTCTCTAAAAGTTACGGTTATGCTCCCGAGTATCAATTGTGGGATTTAAACACACGCCATTCTTTCAACTTAAAATCTGTAATCATCGAACCCGGATTCGGCATGGAAAACCTGTTCGATTATATGGATGACCGTCCTTATAACAGCAATTATGCGACACTTACCCCTGGACGTTCATTCTACATCAGTCTGTCTTTAAAATTTAAAAGCTAAAAAAAATCAAAGACTTATCGAAGATAATATAAAATAAACCTCTATCTTTGCAACGGAATTAGTAATCGGGCTATCACATAGCCCGATGCAAGGGAACCCGGTGTAAATCCGGGGCTGTACCTGCAGCTGTAAATCCTCATGATGTTGATTGGATAGTCTAAAACCACTGTTTCATTTGAAGAAATGGGAAGGTTTCCAATCAGAGGAAAGCCAGAATACCTGCTAAGTCTGTTGAACAATAAACACCAAGCTTCCAGGATTAGAAGTATGTGTCCATTCGAACAAGCGTTTTCCAACGTCTATTCCTTTGTGGCATTCCTCTTTATCAGAGGGAAACTTGATGTTTTATTTTGCAAATTAAATAAAACATAATATGAGGTATTTACTTCCTGCTATTCTACTATTAGGTACACAAATTGCAAGTGCCCAAAGTATTCTCAAAGATAAAGACGATAAAGAATTGTCCGTATTACTGAATGAAGTGGTCATCACGGGTACAGGTACTGAACATTATCTGAAAGATGCTCCCGTACAGACTGAAGTCATAACCAGCAAAGCTTTGGAACAATATCAGGCACGCAGTATAGACGATTTGCTCAGTGGTCTTAGTCCTTCATTGACCTTTCATGATGGTGATATGGGGAGCCATATCCAACTAAACGGATTGAACAATGACTATATCCTGATCATGATAAATGGAAAAAGAATGAATGGCGATGTAGGAGGGCAAAACGACTTGAATCAATTAAATCCTGCTAATATAGAACGCATAGAGATTGTAAAAGGGGCCGCTTCTTCACTTTATGGCAGTGACGCAATAGCCGGAGTTATCAATATCATAACCAAACGTAACCGTGAAAAAATGGAGCTCACCAACACATCCCGCATAGGTGAATATGGTGATATACGTCAAAGTACCAGTTTCGGCTTTAACTATAGAAAGATAAAATCTGTAACCGGAATCAACTTCCGGCATACCGATGGTTGGCGGAATACAGACCTACAATGGGATCAGAATCAATTGAAATCCGGCTCTACTATGTTGACCGTAAACCGTTCTTCAAACTATACCCTGTCCGAGAACATTGAATGGCAAGTCAACCGTAAACTAGACCTCACTGCAGAAGGCACTTATTATGAGCGTTGGGTAATGCGTACACACGGTCCTTGGAAATATCAAGCCAATGATTTTTATTATCGCAACTATACATTTGCAGTGGGAAGTAAATATAAATTAGGAAAACGGAATTATCTGGCAGCAGACCTATCTTATGGCAGATACGGTTACTTCTATGACTATAAGCTAAACGAGCATACTGATTATTTTCTAGACAATGACCGCCATGAACGTATCACCTACTTTGCCGGTCAACGTATCAAACAAAGTATTCAGAAACAAATATTAGGCCAGGTAAAAAGTGTATTTTATCTTGGAGAGGATCATATTTTAAATGCAGGAATCGAATATCAGTACAATCATTTGGAATCACCTCATCACATTGACGGTGACCGCGCTTCCGTTTATACGTTGGCAGCTTATATACAGGAGGAATGGACAGCCAGAGAAAATCTGGTTCTGACTGCCGGGGTACGAGGAACACAACACAAGGAAACAGGGTTGAATTTCAGTCCGAAAATATCAGGACTTTATAAACCCGGAGAACATATTAATTTGCGTGCGTCTTATGCTTTAGGCTACAAAGCACCCACTATTAAAGAACTTTATTATAATTATACCGGAGTTATCGGAGGCGGTGCTTTGACTGCATATCATGGCAACACAGAGCTAAAAGCACAAACCTCACAATATGCTTCAATCGGTATCGAGTACGTAGGGCAAAAATTCCAAGCCAGTTTAACCGGATACATGAATTATCTTCACAACATGATTGAGTTGGTTGAAATTTCCGTAACTCCCGATGAAAAGTTTCTTGAAGTAGAAAAGAGCAAACAATATAAGAATCTGACAAAGGCACGTATTTATGGTATGGATTTCACCTTCAACTATCATCCTGCAAAATCTCTCAGCCTTGCCGGTGGATATAGTTATGCTGATCCGAAAGCACAATATCCTAACAAAGGTATAAATTATATGAAATATCTTCCTATTGATGCCACTTCCAGCCATAATGCAAATTTAAATGTCTTATGGCAACATTCATGGAAACTATATCGTTTGGGTGTCGGCATCTATGGCAGATATCAGTCTACACGCCGTTATATCAATGATAACAATGCCGACGGATTCCAAACTTGGCGTATCAACACAGCCCACTCATTATTAAAAATGAAACGGTGGTCATTAACGATGAATGCCGGGATAGATAATGTATTTGACTATGTAGACCGTACTCCCTTCGGACGGAATCGTGCTACATCAACTCCAGGAAGAACTTTTTATGTATCTGCCCTTATTAAATTCAAAAACAATTAATAACCAACAATTTATAAATCATTTTTTATTCGTATGAAACAATTCAAGTATTATCTGATGGCGGCTTTTGTTGCTGCCGTAACTTGCACAGGATTCAGTTCCTGTAGCGACAATGATGATGAAGAAAGTACTGTTAATCCTGCTGTGGATGTAGTGAGCAAAACCAAACAACATGACACTGCCATCTTACTCTGTACTTTCGGCAGCACCTATAATGAGTCCCTAACTGTTTATGATGACATTATTGAGGATTTCAAATCTAAATTCCCCAATACGGATATTTATATGTCATTCACTTCACGTACATGTATCGGGCGCGTAGAAGCATCTACCGGCATAGCACGTTATGAATTGGACCAATGGTTGAAAGCAATAGGCGATGCAGGATACAAACGTGTGGCTGTACAATCATTGCACGTAATTCCAGGCGAAGAATATCTTTCATTGATGAATACTGATGTAAAAAAATACTTTATGATTCAATGGTATCCGCATATTGATGTATTGAAAGGTGCCAACCTTCTTTCCAGTGCAGAAGATACTAAAGATGTAGCAGAGATACTTTACAAACACTATGAGTCTAAATTAGCAGGCAAGAACAACATCGTGCTTCTAATGGGACACGGTAATCCGGATGAGAATTACAATGCCAACACAAAGTATTCTGACATGGAAAAAGCATTGCAGGAACTTGCTGCCAACAACAATATCTTTGTAGGTACTGTGGATTATGGTGACATGCTTTTCTTCCCGAAAGAAATAGAGAAAGAGCCGGCTAATAGAATTCCTGTAGAAGGATTTGACAAAACCCAATATCCCAACTGTATGTACTCTAAGGTGATGAGCTATTGCGAAAAGAACGGTCTGAACCCATCAGAAGTAAATGTTTATCTTGCACCTTTCATGTCAATTGCCGGTGACCATGCCCACAACGATCTTTGGGGATTGGAAGCTATGGCCGAAGATGACGATGTAAGTAGTGTGGAAATCAATACAAATGAATATAGCTGGCGTGAACGTTTGGAGAAATTAGGATTCAAAGTAGACAGAACATTCGAAAGCCACCCGACAGATCAAGCCGGAGCCGATCATGGTATTAAAGACGGATGTAATATGAAACCTTTGGGTAGTTATCCTGAGATTCGCCAAATTTGGGTAAACCATTTATATGAAAACTGGAATGATGACAGTGCATGGGAGAACGGTGAAGACTATCAACCGGAAGCATAACCAACTTAATATATTTATCTGAAAAAGGCGGAATTTATTTCCGCCTTTTTCAGATACGCCAAAACCGATAGATACCATCTTTCATCTCATCCCCGTATATCCGATAGAAATGCTAATGGGTATCAGGAGATATGTCAATTGGTTACTCATAGCACTGTACATGGAAATAGTAGCTGTGCTGCTTGGAAGCATGGTAATAGAACTTGCCCAAGAGGTTTAATGCTATCCAAATTTTACAAATCATTTCTGATTTTTAAACGAACTCAATGCTGTAATAATTCCAATTTTCATTATCTTTGTTCCCGAATCGGTTCCGAATAGATGTCCTCTATCCGGATTAAAAGGGAATCGGGTGTAAATCCCGGACAGTCCCGCTGCTGTGAAACTCCGATAAAATTTCCGATACGTACCTATTGCCACTGCCTGACTCCACATAACGAGAACGCGGGAAGGCATCGGAAATGAGGAGCCAGTCAGAAGACCTGCCATTCATCAAAGGCCGTTTCTACTCGTGGGGTTAGGGAAGCGGTACGAAAATATACAATAATTCATACCAACAGCATCTCATGCAAATAATTAAAAGGAATGGGACAACAGAATCCTACGACAGGGAAAAAATAGCCGTTGCCATACGGAAAAGTTTTATCAGTACCCAAAAAGAAATAACAGATGAAGCTGTCTACACCATAGTAGATGAAGTGGAACAATTTCTGCATCAAAACGAAGCAAATCGTAGTGTAGAACGCATTCAGGACGAAGTGGAACGTAGCTTGATGGAACATGGCTTTTACGCAGAAGCCAAAAACTATATACTTTACCGTTGGCAGCGCACAGAAAGAAGAAAAGTCCTCAGTCAAATCATTACCGGAACCGGTGATGATACTATAGCAAATATACTGAAAGAGATACAAAAAGACTTCTCCGGGAAGGAATATAGTCTAACCTTTCTCGCAGAGAAATTCACAAGTTTCTGTAAACCGGATATGACATCCGGGGAACGGTTGGCGGCACTTGTCAAAGCGGCTGTAGAACTGACAACACAAGAAACTCCCGACTGGGAATTCATTGCAGCGCGTCTGCTGAATTTCCGATTGACAAAGAAACTGACCGAACAGGCGGAAGCTGCCGGCATCTTTTCATTTTATGATAAATTACGCTACCTCACCGACGAGGGCTTGTATGGTAATTATATCTTGGCCTCCTATACTCCACAGGAGATAGAAACGGCAGCCGGCTTCATGTGTCCCGAACGTGACAAGCTTTTCAATTATTCAGGACTGGATCTGCTTGCCAAACGTTATCTGATCCGTACCCGTTCACACGAACCTATAGAGTCTGTGCAGGAAATGTATTTAGGGATTGCCCTTCATCTCGCTATGCCCGAAAAACAGAACAGACTGCAATGGGTAAAAAAGTTCTATGATATATTAAGTCGTCTGGAAGTCACAATGGCCACTCCTACCCTGGCAAATGCCCGAAAACCTTATCACCAGTTATCCAGTTGCTTCATTGATACAGTGCCCGATAGTCTGGAAGGCATTTACCGCAGCTTAGACAATTTTGCGATGGTAAGCAAATTTGGAGGAGGAATGGGAATGTACTTTGGCAAAGTTCGTGCCGCAGGTGGAAACATACGCGGATTCAAAGGTGTGGCCGGAGGTGTAATCCGATGGATGAAACTGGTGAATGACACTGCTGTAGCCGTTGACCAGTTAGGTATGCGTCAGGGAGCCGTAGCCGTCTATCTGGATGTATGGCACAAAGACTTGCCTGAGTTTCTGCAACTCCGGACCAATAATGGAGATGACCGGATGAAAGCGCACGACATCTTCCCCGCCGTATGCTATCCGGACTTATTCTGGCGTATGGCGAAACGGGATTTAAACCAGCAATGGCATTTATTCTGCCCCAATGAAATAATGACCGTCAAAGGATACTGTCTGGAAGACTACTACGGAGAGGAATGGGAACAAAGATACATGGATTGCGTAAATGACTCCCGACTCTCCAAGCGCAGCATGAGCATCAAAGATATCGTCAGACTGATACTGCGTTCGGCTGTAGAAACAGGTACTCCCTTTACATTCAATCGTGACACCGTGAACCGTGCCAATCCCAATGCGCACCGGGGAATCATTTATTGCTCCAATCTTTGCACGGAAATAGCACAAAACATGTCCTCCATTGAAACAGTTTCTACAGAGATATGTACGGAAGATGGTGATACAGTGGTAGTCAAAACAATCCGGCCCGGAGACTTTGTGGTATGTAATCTTGCCAGCCTTTCATTAGGACATTTGCCCTTGGAGGATGAAAAACAAATGAAAGAAAAGGTGGCAACTGTAGTACGGGCATTGGATAATGTGATTGAACTGAACTTTTATCCGATTCCTTTCGCTCAGATTACCAATCATCGCTACCGCAGTATCGGCTTGGGAGTCAGCGGCTATCATCATGCTCTTGCTGTTCGCGGCATTCGTTGGGAAAGCGAGGAACATCTCAGTTTTATGGATAAAGTTTTCGAACGTATCAACTATGCTGCCATAGCAGCAAGTAGCGAACTGGCAAAAGAAAAAGGGGCCTATCATTATTTTGAAGGCAGCGACTGGCAGACCGGAGCTTATTTTATAAAACGGGGTTACAATTCGCCAGAATGGAAAGCATTGGCTGTAAAGGTTTCCACACAAGGAATGAGAAACGCCTATCTTCTTGCCATTGCCCCCACCAGCAGCACCAGTATCATTGCCGGAACCACTGCCGGAACAGATCCGGTAATGAAACGTTTCTTCTTGGAAGAAAAGAAAGGAGCCATGCTGCCACGTGTTGCACCGGCATTGTCCGATAAGACCTATTGGATATATAAAAGTGCTTATCTGACAGATCAGACATGGAGTATCCGTGCCGCAGGGATCCGGCAGTTACATATAGACCAGGCGCAAAGTCTGAATCTATACATTACCAATGAATTTACCCTGAGACAAGTATTAAACCTGTATTTGCTGGCATGGGAATGTGGCGTAAAAACAGTATATTATGTCCGCAGCAAATCATTGGAAGTAGAAGAATGTGAAAGCTGTGCTTCCTGATCTTTTCGTAAACACTCCAGTACTGAATTGTCATGCTAAAACATTTCTTGTAGGGGCACCATGCTTGCGCCCCTACAAGAAATGAATAACAAATTTATTTTTAATATACAGCCTTGAGTTAGCAGTAAAACAAGAAGACAGAATATAAAACAACAATAAATCATGAATACAATAAAATTAAAAAAGAATGCCCTTTTCAATCCTGAGGGAGATACCGACCTCCGTCACAGAAGAATGATTGGAGGAAACACCACCAATTTGAATGATTTCAATAATATGCGCTACAAATGGGTTAGTGACTGGTATCGTCAGGCTATGAATAATTTTTGGATTCCCGAAGAAATCAATCTCACCCAAGACACCAAGGATTATCCTCACCTGGACCAGGCAGAGCGCACCGCCTATGATAAAATCCTGAGTTTTTTAGTGTTCCTTGATTCTTTACAAAGCAATAATCTGCCCACCATCAGCGAATACATCACAGCCAATGAAGTTAATCTATGCCTCCATATCCAAGCCTTTCAGGAATGTGTACACAGCCAAAGCTACAGTTACATGCTGGATTCTATCTGTAGCCCCGAAAAGCGTAACGAGATCCTTTACCAATGGAAGACAGACGGACACCTGCTGAAAAGAAATACCTTTATAGGCAATTGCTATAACGAATTTCAGGAAAGTCAGGATGGATTCACATTGATGAAAACCCTTATCGCCAACTATATATTGGAAGGAATCTATTTCTATAGCGGATTCATGTTTTTCTATAACTTGAGCCGTAATGGAAAAATGTCAGGTTCCGCACAAGAAATCCGATATATCAATCGAGATGAAAACACGCATCTGTGGTTATTCCGCAACATTATTCTGGAATTAAAGAAAGAGGAACCGGATTTATTCACCCCCGATAAAGTAAAAATATATGAATACATGATGCGTGAGGGGGTCAAGCAGGAAATAGAATGGGGACAATATGTGATAGGAGACAATATACAGGGACTCAACCGGAAAATGATAGAAGATTATATTCAATATTTAGGCAATCTCCGTTGGAGTAGTTTAGGTTTTGGCCCTCTGTACGAAGAAAACCATAAAGAGCCGGAAAGCATGCACTGGGTATCTCAATATTCCAATGCCAATATGGTAAAGACTGATTTTTTTGAAGCAAAGAGTACGGCTTATGCCAAAAGCACAGCTTTGGAAGATGACTTATAACCCATTTACAAAATAATTTTGCTCCGCATCTTAAACCGTTAAGATACGGAGCAATAAATGACCTGACAGAAACATTTCCATTAAAGACTATCAATAAACAGCTGTCGCCACCTCTTTCACATTATCCACCGCACCCACTGTATAAAAATGTATCCCCGGAACCCCATATGCTATCAGCTCCCGGCATTGATTGATACACCACTCTATGCCTAATGCACGCGCTTCTTTATCATCCTTGCATTTCATTGCTTCCACAACCAATTCCTGTGGTAAATCCACATTGAATGTTTTAGGAATAACACTGAGTTGTGATAGCTTGGAAAAAGGTTTGATGCCCGGTACGATAGGAACATTAATCCCCTCTTTTCTTGCACGCTCCACGAAGTCAACGTATTTTCGGTTATCATAAAACATTTGTGTCACTACATAATCGGCTCCGGCTTCCACTTTCTTTTTTAACCAATATAAATCTTGTTCCATGTTGGGAGATTCCTCATGCTTCTCCGGATAGCCTGCCACCCCATAACGAAAAGGAGTTAAAGGAGCCTGAATCGGCGTTCCATCAATAAATTTGCCTTCATTAAAAGCATTGATCTGCTCTTCCAACTCCAAAGCATGGGCATAACCATCTTTCTCGGGAACAAAAGAAGATTCATCTTTTGCCTTGTCACCCCGGAGTACCAACAGATTAGTAATACCTAAGAATTGCAAATCAAGCAATATATATTCCGTATCTTCACGCGAGAAACCACTGCACAAAATATGCGGTACAACAGTAATATCATATTTATTATGTATAGCCGCAGCCACCGCTACCGTACCCGGACGCCGCCGATAACGATTACGTTCATATAAGCCACCCCCCAACTCGCGATACACATATTCGCTGCGATGAGTGGTAATATTGACATAAAGAGGATCAAACTCCCGTAATGTATCTATTGTAGCATATAGTTTTTCAATTCCAGTACCTTTCAACGGTGGAAGAACCTCGAAAGAAAATGCTGTTTTCTTTTCCTTATTTATCAACTCAGCAATACCCATCTTTTTTGACCTTTTTACTTATTAATTCCGATAAATCCATATAACAGACAGCTATATAGAAGATTTATCTTTATATTAATCACATTTCAGATTTATTTCTTCACAAAGATAGGAATAGCAGATTTTACATCCAATAAAGCATTTTATTTTAGATAATTATTCTAAATAAAGAGTATCAAAAGAATTATTATCTAAAATAACCTGTTCGAAAGTCCTATAACAGGTTATTTATTCTATGACGCAAATTGCCGGGAGAGGGCGGACAGCGCTCCTCTCCCGGCAATAATATATACAAATTAAAAACTCAATTTCACTCCGGCAAAGTAAGAACGCGGCATACCCGGTCCATAAATATAACCGGAGTCACGTTTTGCCCCCCGGTCAAAGTCACTTTGATACGCATTAAAGATATTATGTACTCCAGCATTGACCTGCATAATTATGCCTTTATACAAATTGAAATCATAACCGGCTTTCAGATTCAATTCAAAGAAATCAGGTGTATTCACAGCAATGTCCTTATCAATAAAACCTGCTTTATGTTCTACCATCATACTACCGGTATAAGTACCGGATAATGCAATAGTCATCGGTACGAAAGGGTTGTATGACAAAGTGAAATATCCATAAGTATTCGGAGTACGGAACATTTTTTTCTCCATCGGAACCGTTTCATCATCACTCCATGCACGTGCCTGCTTGTATTCGGCCTTCTGCATGGTAACGCCGGCCTGCAATTGAAGTAAGGAACGGTAAGCAATCTTTCCTTCCAAAGTCAAACCATATACCTTAGCTCCTTTCTCGTTATACCGTTCATTGATAATAATACCGTCACGCTCTCCTTTCTGACGTAAGGCAAATACGTCTGAAAGCGAAGTATAAAAACCTTCTATAAGCAAGTTTCCCTGAAAATCTCCCCAACGATGATACAAATCTCCCGATATACTCAGACTTTGTGATTTTTCTTCTGTCAAGTCTTTTGCCAGTTCAATCATAGACACAGTCCCACCTACATTTTCTATATGCAAATCTTCATCAAAGGCCTGAGGTGCACGGAATCCGAAAGAATAGCTGGCACGCAGGTTCATATTTTCGGTCGGATTGTAACGAAGATTAGCACGCGGACTGAAGATTACATGATCCACCATATTATGTTTATCCAAACGCCCCCCAAGTAAAAAGCTCCACTGCTTGTTCTTCCATTCATTCTGGAAAAATGCACTGGCTATACGGACTTCTTGTTTGGTATAACGGTTATACCCCCACATATCATCCGTCAAGTTATCCTGATTATATTCCAGTCCTCCGGTAAAATCGGCAGGCATAAAGAAACATTTATCAAAACTATAGATATACTGCGATCCTGTGACCCAGGTAAAATCCGTGGTCGCGCCATACGCATTCACATCTTGTCCTCCACCATAATAACTGTCGCGTCCTGTATGCTGTGCAGAAGCATATACACTCAGCCGCTGTTTCTCATCCGGAGAGAAATAATCAAATTTCGCTCCCCCGCTATTGATAGTATGCTGCAATTGTTCGGCTATATCCGCTTCATGGGGAGGTCGGTTCAGTTTATTCCCGCCACGACGGAACTCACTGAGATGATGATATTCAAAAGTCAGTTTTGAATATGTACTTGTTTTGATAAAAGAACGAAAACCGACTGTCTGATTTTTCAGTTTTGGCAATTCGGTGTAGCCATCGCCATCATTGTCATAACCGCTTCTTTCTCTGTTCTGTCCAAAAATATACAATCCTGCCTTATGATTATCAGTCACTAACGAAGCATTCAGTGTCGTATTATTATCCCAAGAAGAAGTACCGCCTATGCCTGTCAGAGTATGTGTCAACTGCCCTGAGTTCCGTACAGGCTCCTTGGTGATTATATTAATGGTTCCCGCAATGGCTGAAGAACCGAACAAAGCCGAACCTCCTCCGCGCATCACCTCTACACGCTCAATCATATTGGCAGGTATCTGTTCCAATCCATATACACCGGCCAAGGCACTGAATATAGGACGCGAGTCAATCAATATCTGCGTATAAGGGCCATCCAACCCATTGATACGTACTTGCTGGAAACCACAGTTCTGACAATTATTCTCGACCCGCACTCCGGGCTGAAAATTCAGTCCTTGCGACAAGGTGGAGGAATTAGTGTTCTCAAACACTTTCACATCCATCACATTAACCAACGTAGGTGCCATGCGGCGGGTGGTCTCACTACGATTGGCAGACACCACCACTCCGTCCAATGCTATCAAATCCTCTTCTATCTCGAAGTTCTCCTCCAAAGTTTTCCCTTTTCTTAAAGTTACTTTCCGGCTGACCGTCTTGTAACCGACAGCACTTACCTCCATGGTAAATTCTCCTTCAGGCAGATTTTTAAGAAAATAGTGTCCACTGGCGTCAGTCATAGTTCCTATGGTAGTTCCTTTCAGCGATACGCTGATAAAAGAAAGATGCTCTTCCGTATTCTTATCCAATACATGACCTATGATATTGGCATCGGACTTATTCAATTCATTGGCGTGCACAGCCGATGATGAGAGTAGAAAACACACTGCTCCCATCAAGAAAAATATATATTTCTTCATGTGTTGTTATTCTGTTTATTAATAAATAAAAGGATAGCGGTCAGAAGAATGAATCCGCGAACAGATAATGTAACGGAGAATCACTCCACCAACATAAAAATATACTATTTAACAAACAGCGGGAGGCGCGCGCAAATAAATGCCACAACCGGTTCGTATCAGTTTGATGCGTTCTACAGCCGGCACAGCCAGCAAACACAGCAATACCCAAAAGACCGTTGTGGAAGACGGAGTGAACAAACTACCGGAAGCAGCAAAAGAAGAAAGGAAAAAGATAGTTTCCAATTCCACTTCTGTATGTTGATGCTCCCCTTTAAACGGATGCGAGTGTACGATAATCACCCCATTTACCACATGCGAGTGAGTAAAAAGGGTAATACCTCCCAAATAGGCAATAAATATCAGTGGAAGGAAAAGCTTTAGAATATGAATCAAATGCTTCTTCATCGTAACGGGGGCAAAGATAGAACTATTTCCAATAGCAGTCAATACCTATTAATAGTAGTTATGGATTTAAAACCGGAAACAAGCCTCTCATCCTGCCAAAGAAAATGCCCATTCGTCCTTAGTTGTCCCTTCCTTATATATTAAGAAGCCTATAAATCAGTATCAAACATCACAAAAATGTTTCTTTTATTTTCAGAATCCCAAAAGATTTTAAAATAAAACCCTACCTTTGCATCAGATTTGGTGATGTAAGTACTTTCCGTATTTGCATAAAAGGGAATTCGGTCATAGAATCCGAAGCAGTGCCCGCTACTGTGAAACCCGTCAATGAAAAGCAACTCTCGCCATGCCACTGTTTCCTTTGTAAGAAATGGGAAGGCGCTTTTCAGGGTGAAGCCAGGAAACCTGCCAGGTCTGAACATAGATAATTCACGCTTTCCCGGGGCCAGGAAAGCTAATTATTAATTCTTAAATTATTTCGATGAAAAAGAAATGTTTACTGACAGCCTTATTCGGCTGCATGGTGGTGTGTGCATCCGCCCAGATATCGTTAAGTGGAAAAGTAGTGGATGCCCGTACAGGAAAGCCGGTGGAAGGCGCTAACGTACGTTTGGAACAAACTACAATAGGATGTGCTACCAATCCTAAAGGAGAATTTTTGTTGAAAGACATCAAAGAGGGAACGTATACCCTGCGTACCAGTTGCCTGAATTATGCTCCTGTCACTCAGAAAGTCAGTCAAAGTCAAAAAGAAATGGTGATAAGGCTGAAAAGTACCACTTTCAACATGGATCAGGTAGTGGTAACCGGAACCGGAACTCACCACAAGCTGAAAGACAGCCCTGTACCCGTAGAGGTCATTTCCCAACGTGATCTGCAAAATGCCAATCCATCCAGTTTCCAAGATGCCTTGGTGAAACTGGTTCCCTCTATCTCGGTGCAAACCACCGCTATGGGAACAACCCTATACGTAAACGGACTGCCTGATAAATACCTCCTCGTATTAATTAACGGTAAAAAAGTAGCCGGAGATATTTCGGGATCTATAGATTACGACCGGATCAATATGGATGCCGTAAAACGTATTGAAGTATTGAAAGGAGCATCTTCCGCCCTTTATGGCAGTGACGCCATCGCAGGAGTAATCAATATCATTACCGATGATCCTAAATCTGCATTGAATGTATCTTCCAATACCCGTGTAAGTTCTCACGGACGAATTTCAGAATCAGTCAACGCAGACGCCAATGATGGAAAATTATCCGCACACTTGAACTATAATTACCGCACTTCGGATGGATGGCAACTGAATCCGTATGAGGAAAGCAAGGGAGAACTGGTGGAAACCACAAAGAAACCGGTCTATAAGAATCATTCGCATAATGTGAGCCAAACCTTGAGCTACGCAGCCACAGAGCGTTTAAGCCTTCATTTGAACGGTAATCTTTTTATCAGCGAGAACGACCGTACCGGAGCCTACGATTACAACAACCGGCATCAGTCCTATACAGTGGGTGGAACAGCCAAATATCTGTTGGCTAAGCGGGCTTCATATATAGAAGGGAATATAAGCACCACCAATTTCCGTTCTTTTTATGACTATATAAATGATGCAAAAACGCATAAAACCGGTGATGAAGTCCTCAGTAAAGACCAGACTTACACCAATGCCAATCTAAAAGGTGTATTCAAGACTCACGAGAACAATACACTTTTTACCGGACTGGACTATGTATTCGAAGGCTTGGAGCCGACTGAAACCAGCAAGATGCTGAATAATGAATACCAAAGTGTTTATACACTGGCAGCATACGTACAGGACGAAGTAAAACTACTGGATGCAATCAGCATAGTGGCAGGTATACGGTATGCCTATAATGAAAAGTTTAAAAGCCAGTTCACGCCCAAACTATCCTTGATGTACCAATATTCAGGACTGAATGTACGTGCATCCTACGCTGCCGGATTCCGTTCACCTACCTTGCAACAAATGTATGCCGTTTCTGAAAGCCGTGGACAAATCACGGTCGGAGACCCTGACCTGGACCCGGAAAAGAGCAATTTCTATAATTTGAATATAGAATACAATCATCGTTTGTTCTCCATTGCCGCGTCCATTTATCAGAATGACCTGAAAGACAAGATTGAAGCGGAAGATATAGGAACAACGCCCGAAGATATTGAAAACGGCATCACTCGCAGACGCCAGTACCGCAATATAGAAAAGGCACGTGTGAAAGGCTTTGACATAGGTTTTTCAGTCCGTCCCTTCACAGGCTTCATGTTCGGAGCAAACTATATTTACACGGACGGGCGCAACCGTACGGAAGACATCCGTTTGGAAAGAACAGTACGTCACTCGGGTAATTTCAATGCCAGTTGGCGAAAAACATGGAATGATTATACATTCAATATTGCAATCAACGGACGCTATCAAGGTACACGCTGGTCTAAAACTTACGGCAACGCCCCCGCCCACCAGCTTTGGGATATCAACACACGCCATTCATTCAATTTAAAATCTGTTGCTCTGGAACCCGCCGTCGGAGTTGAAAACATTTTCAATTACACAGATGACCGTCCTTATAACAGTAATTATGCAACTCTGACACCGGGACGCTCTTTCTATGTCAGTCTGCTGGTTCGTTTCAAGCAATAAAACTATTTTTAGCATGACCTCTAAAACCAGACTTGTCTATCTGCTCATAACAACTTTCTGCCTGGCAGGTTGCGGCTATAAAAGCCGCAACCCGGTGAGTGAAAACGGGCTACCTTCCGCAGATACCATACAAACAGCCCTGGCCCCCCGTTATGCCAAAGGCTTCAAGATAACTGTTCGTCCGGATGGAGTAAAGCTTCTGTCCATCTCGGAGCCGAACAATAACCATGCAATACCCGAACTTTTCGCCTTAGTTCCTAAAGGAACAAAAGCCGAGATACCCGATGGCTATACCGTTATTCCGACTCCGACAGACAGAGTGATCTGCATGACCACGCCTCAACTGGCAGGTTTTACCGGTCTGAACGCTTATGACAAAGTGGTAGCGACAAGTACCACCCGCCGGATGCAGAATAAGGAATGGCTTGCCCGATTAAAAGACGGACGGGTGAAAAAGATAGGAATGGAAGGAAACTTTGATACGGAAATCATCATTGCATCCCAACCCGATATCATTTTCGTATCTCCCAACCGCCGGGGAGGGTATGAAGTGATGAAAGAGCTGAACATCCCTCTGGTCCCCTATTGGGCTTTCAAGGAAACATCACCATTGGGGCTGTCCGAATGGATCAAGGTAGCAGGTATGTTTATCGGTAAAGAGGAAGAGGCATGCCAATTATTTGCACAAATGGAACAACGCTATAACCTGTTGAAAGCCAAAGTTTCCAATGTAAAACAGCGTCCCAGTGTATTCAGTGGAGAAATGAGAAGAGATACCTGGTATGTACCCGGAGGACAAAGTTTCTATGCCCGCTTGTTCGCCGACGCAGGGGCCGATTACTTTATGAAGGATAATAGTGAAACAGGAGGTGTACTCATGGATTTTGAAACCGTATACGCCAAAGGATATAATGCCGGCTACTGGAGAGTGATGAATGGTTATAAAGGAGAATTCTCTTATGAAGCATTAAAAGCTTCCAATCCACAATATGCTGATTTCCGGGCTTTTAAAGAAAAGAAGGTTATTTATTGCAATCTGGAATGGATACCTTTGTATGAGAATCTTCCCCTCTCACCCGATGTTCTTCTGAGTGACATGATAAAAGCTTTTCACCCGGAACTACTTCCCGATTATCATCCTGTGTTTTATTCGCTTCTGGAAAAAGAATAAGTATTCCAGTTCTCATGCTTATGGTAACAAACAGTTTTAATCCGGCTTATCTATTTCACTATTACAAAAATGGCTGAAGTCTCGGACTTCAGCCATTCCGTAAAAGGTTATTCCAATATACCGGCAATATCCTCCGCCATCTGCTTGTCAGTCAACCGGTTGGCTTTCATCAGCTCATCCAGATTATAGCGGTCTGCAAATTCTTTACGAAGTCCGTAATTCAGCACCCGCATTTCAGAATTACCATAATAACGCGCTATCTTCTCGCCGAATCCTCCATCCAGCACCCCGTCTTCCAACGTTACGACAATACGATGCCCCACTTTCAACTCTTCCAGCATCAGTTCGTCAAGCCCTGTTATGTAACGGGGATTAATCAAAGTAGCCTCAACACCCGACTCTTCCCGAAGCTTATTCTTCAAAGCCTGTCCCAAATCATAGAAAGAACCCAATGCAAGAATAGCGACAGTTTCTCCCCTAGCTGTCATTTTGTAGCGGTTTAACTCGCTATAATCCGTGTCAAACTCTTCCTTACGATGCACCACTGCCACTCCCGGCACACGGATGGCAACGGGATATTCCGTCTGGCGGACAGCCCATTCCAACATAGCAAAATACTCTTCGGAACACGTAGGAGCCAGATAAACCATATTCGGGATATTGCTGATAAGCGGAATATCGAAGAAACCCAGATGAGTCACATCGTTCATTCCGGCTACTGTCCCCATAAACACAGTGATCACCGCCGGATTTCCATTGATACACAAATCCTGAGACAACTGGTCATAGCAACGCTGGATAAAAGTACTGTAAACCCCGTACACCGGACGTCCGCCACCGGCAGCGATACCCGATGCCAATGCCACGGCATGTTCCTCGGCAATACCTACATCCACAAACTGACGCCCTGCCTGTTTCCGGCGTTCAGGAGTAAAACCTATCACAGTAGGAGTACCCGAACTGATGGCAACAACCGTGTGGTCCTCCTTCATCTTCTCCAACAAAAACTTCCCGGTCAGGCTATGGTAATCCTCCATACCGCTGCAATCCACCTTCGGCTTACCCGTTTCCAGATCGAAAGGCATCTCCCAATGAAATTCCTCCCGGTCGGCTTCTGCCGGAGCGTATCCCTTTCCTTTCTGTGTGTGAATATGAACCACTGTGGGACGTGATGTATCTTTCACCTTGGCAAAAGCCGCAACCAAAGACGGAATATCATTCCCCTCTCCCACATAAAGATAATCCAACCCCAGAGAACGGAAGAAATTACAGGACGACCGTCCCTCCGTGTCGCGCAGTTCTTTCAGGTTCTGATAGAGCCCGCCGTGGTTTTCGGCAATGGACATTTCATTATCATTAACCACTATAATAAGGTTGGTTCCCATTTCTCCCGCATTGCTCAGACCTTCATAAGCTTCTCCGCCGCTGAGCGATCCATCCCCTATCACGGCTATGATATTCTCGTGTCCGCCTTTCAGATCTCTGGCTTTGGCAAGACCGCAAGCCAGACTGACAGAGGTGGAAGTATGGCCGATAGTGAAAAAATCGTGCCCGCTTTCCCGGGGATTGGTGTATCCGGACACCACATCATAATCCTCCGGATTCAGGAAAGCACCCTTACGCCCGGTCAGCATCTTATGTGTATAACTTTGATGGGATACATCATATACCATCTTATCCGTCGGTGAATTGAATACATAGTGCAATGCTATTGTAGCCTCCACCATTCCCAGATTAGGTCCCACATGTCCTCCGTGAGCACTTAACTTGGTCAATAATGCATTGCGGATTTCACCTGCCAACTGTCTTAACTGTTCCGCAGAAAACTGTTTTATGTCTTGCGGAGAATTTACTTGTTCAATATACATCGTTCTACCTGTTTAAATGATTTCATCTGTTGTCTTGCTTCATTCCGATGCGGACAAAGCCGCTTTCATTTCACAATGCAAAGATAAGCCAGACCCCATTCATTCTTTGTAGATAAATTACAGATAGAATTACCATTTTTACAGAAGGGAACTGTATCACAAAAACATGGTACTGCAACCCGGTTATCAATTCTGCGAGAGCCGGTAACCACTGGGGGCGACACCTGTTATTTTCTTGAAAAGCACACTGAAGCACTGCACATTAGGATAGCCTAACTTCCGTGCCACAGCAGCAGGCGTATGACCGTCCTGCAACAACATGTGCCTGGCTATATCCAGCCGCTTCAGTTGCAAATATTCCTCCAAAGTCTTGCCGGTTTCAAACTTCAGCAGATCATCGAAGTAAGCGACAGACAAATCAAGCTCTCCCGCCATATAGCCGGATGTGGGCAACTTGCCGCCTTGCAACCTTCCGGATGCGATATATTCCACAAACAAACGTTCCATGTTTTCCAAAAGAGCCTTGTTCTTATTCTCACGGGTAATAAACTGGCGTTCGTAATACCGGGTGCAATAATCCAACAGAAGTTCTATATGCCGGGAAAGAATAATACTGCTATGAGTATCAATGGGATGATGCAACTCATCCTCTATATTCGAGAGGCAACACGTCACTTTCTCTGTTTCACGCCGCGAAAGATGCAGCGCTTCTTCCTTGCGATAATGGAAAAAGGTATAATTTTTAATATGATTCTTCAGTGAGGTGCGGAACAACAGGTCAGGATGAAATGCCAAAAGATATCCTTTATCCGGCAACGTATTCTCCTTACTCATACGAAAGATCTCGCCGGGAGTGAGAAACACCATGGTAGCATTGGAGTAATCATAGTATTTCCGTCCGCAGCAGCAACAACCGCCCGGACAATCCTCAATCAGCAAGACAGCATAGAATTCAAACTTCACCGCATCCTCTTCCAATGAAGGATTCTCCAGATTGATGATGCCCACCTGCGGATGCAATGTCTTGCAACCCAGACAGCGGTTACATTCATATACAGTCCTCAAGTCCAACATAGTCTCTTGCATTGCTTGTTACGACAGAATACTATAAAAGAAGGTTTTGTGCCCGATATTCATTCGGTGTACAGCCCACACGCTTCTTGAACAACCGGCAGAAATGCTGCGGATATTGAAATCCCAGTGAATAGGCTACCCTGCTGACGGTTTCTCTCCTGTCGGACATCCGTTCCTTTGCCAGTTCTATCACTTTTTCCTGAATATATTCCTGTGGAGTCTTGCCGGTTTCCTTCTTGAACATATCCCCGAAGTAGTTGGATGAAAGGCACAGTTTGTCAGCAAAGTATTTCACGGTAGGCAATCCGTCACGCTCGGCAAGTTCGCCCTCAAAATAATCGTCAAGCAACCCTTCAAAGCGTGTCAACACATCACGGTTCGAATGACTGCGGGTGGCGAACTGACGTTCATAAAAACGCATACAGTAATTAAGAAGCAGTTCTATATAGTTTACCAGCAAGGTCTTACTATGCTTGTCCACTCCCCGTTCCAGTTCCATACGGATAATCTTCAGGCAATCTGTCATAATATTGCGCTCATCTTCCGAAAGGTGCAGCGCCTCGCTCACTTCATACGAAAAGAAGGTATATTTCTTTATTGTTTTTCCAAGCGTGGTCCCCCGTAACAAATCCGGATGAAAAAGAATGCCAAGCACATTCAACTGCACACGGTCGGTGGTCAATGTGGTTTCCGTTGTTTGTCCCGGAGCAAAACATACCACGGTTCCCTCCTGATAGTCATAACTCCGACGCCCGTATTTGATATCACAAGCTTTCTCCAATTTCAGATAAAGTGCATAAACACCATAGTTCCAGTGCACATAGTCCATCTGCCGGGTAGCCTTGTTCAAATCAATGACACTGACCAACGGATTCAGTGTTTCAAGTCCGTATAGACTGTTATATTGGTCCACACTGTCTAAATTTAATATCTTATCCATCATTCTAACTTGTTTAATGTCTGCTAAAATACAGCTTTTTCAGTTATTTGAAATATTCCGGTCACAAAAATAAGAAGTTATCCGGACAAGGTTATAACCCCAATTACGGATTATCTTACCTTAGTTACCGAATCTTATCCCATCCGGGAATAAAAAGAAGAGCCGGAATGTTCCTGCCGGGCTACCCACTCCATATATATGGCAGAATCTGTAATTAAGGTCAGGATACCCGTAATTTATCTACAAAGAACCCAAGCAAATATACCTAAATTTGCAACATCATAAAATATTAAAACGTATATTTGAACCAAATAACATAAATCGTATGAAAAGACTCGGATTATTTATGACGGTAATCATGATACTGTGTATTACCGTAAACGCACAGAAACAGAGCAACAGAACATTAGTAGCTTACTTCTCGGCGACAGGTACAACAGAGAAAGCCGCCAAACAGATAGCGGAGGTGACAGGCGGAGCCCTCTACGAAATACAACCTGCAAAGAAATATACCTCCGCCGACCTGGACTGGCACGACAAATCCTCGCGCAGCAGTGTGGAAATGGCAGATGCCTCGTCACGTCCCGCATTGCGTTCCCAGCCCCAAAACTTGGCAGCCTATGATACCATCTATATCGGTTTCCCCATTTGGTGGAACCTGGCTCCAAGAATCATCAACAGTTTTATAGAAAAAGGTGATTTCACAGGCAAGATCCTCATTCCATTCGCTACCTCGGGTGGAAGCCGCATTTCTAACGCCGAACAAGAATTAAAGAAAGCCTACCCCAGCCTGAACTGGCAGAAAGGCAGGCTGATGAACGGTGCTACCAAAGAAGAGATTAAACAATGGACTAAAAAATAAATAGTATGAGAAAGAATTTAGGAGCAAAACCTTTTACCTATCCGCAACCGGTATTTATCATCGCCGCATACGATGAAAACGGTCTTCCCAATGCCATGAATGCGGCTTGGGGCGGTATCAGTGAAATGAATGAAATCAGTATTTGTATCAGCGAAGGTCACAAGACAACGGCCAACATCCTGAAACGCAAAGCATTCACAGTGAGCATGGCAGAAGCCGGGCAAATCATCGCTTGCGATTATGTAGGCATTGTTTCGGGCAACAAGGTTCCGGACAAATTCGCCCGTGCGGGATTCCATGCCACCCGGTCGGAATTTGTGGATGCCCCGCTGATTGATGAATTATCCGTAGCTGTGGAATGCAAGCTGAAGGATTACAATCCCGAAACCTGTATCCTGCGCGGCGAAATAGTCAATGTAAGTGTAGATGAACGTGTACTGGATCAGAATGGAAAAGTGGATGCCTCCAAAGTTATTCCCGTCATCTTCGACCCGTTCAATAATGATTATCTGAAAGTAGGAGAAAAAGTGGGTAATGCTTTCTCGGATGGCAAGGCCTTAAAATAACGGAATCCGATATGATACAAACAGCGGAGGCAGCTTCTTCCATACAGAACAAACTCCGGCAAGCCGATTCCTAAGCTCTCACATCCTTGTGACTAAGCCTTTTTGAACGAATGATTTCTATCTCCCAAGCTTGCGGAGTTAAATCCATAGCCTTTGGAGTTAACTCCAAAGGCTATGGAGATAGAAATCATAGGTTTAAAAAGGGTTAAGTGCAGGAATAAAAAGGCTTAACCATCCCCATAGTGCCCCCCAATGATTCCGCCAACATTTTTTCTTCAAACTTATCTATCAGCAAATCGCTATAATTCTTAGTTCCTTTTTTAATTCTCACCGGCAATATCCTCTGCTTTGCCGACTTCCCGACTACGGCACATTCTGAATGATGCCTTATTCATTATTAAGCCTGATAAAAAAAGATTTCCATAATTTATAGAAAGAAAAGACTTGTTTCTCCCGCTCAAATAAGTAACTTTGTACGGTTAAGTTTGGCTCCTCATGCCAGCCACCACTTTCAGTCCGTCTATGTAAAAGCCTGAAAGCAAGATGAAGGAACTACTGTCAGGACAGCGCATTGTCATTCAGAGGATTATATTGGCTGAAAGCACTGAAGGAAACTTTTAAATCAGATTCCGGAAAGGAATAATTATATAATAAAAAATGAAAAAGGCCCAATTAATCGTAGCCGGCATTGGTCCCGGCTCACCCGAAGATATAACCCCCGCTGTAATACAAGCAGTCAAGAACAGCGATGTAGTAATCGGCTATAAATACTATTTCCAGTTTATCGAACCCTATCTGGAACCGGGCACCGAATGTATAGACACCGGAATGAAACGTGAAAAAGCACGTGCCGAACAGGCTTTCGAGCTGGCGGAACAAGGAAAGACTGTATGCGTTATCAGCTCGGGAGATGCCGGAATTTATGGCATGGCTCCGCTGGTTTACGAAATGAAATGCGAGCGTGGCAGCCGGGTGGAAATAGAAGTATTGCCGGGTATCAGTGCTTTTCAGAAAGCGGCTTCCCTGTTGGGAGCACCCATCGGTCACGATTTCTGTGTGATTTCCCTCTCCGACCTCATGACACCATGGGACCGGATTGAAAAACGCATCCATGCAGCCGCAACGGCAGATTTTGTAACGGCGGTCTATAATCCCAAAAGCGAAGGGCGGTATTGGCAACTCTACAGATTAAAAGAAATTTTTCTGAAAGAGCGTGCCCCCGAAACCCCGGTAGGCTTTGTGCGTCAGGCCGGACGTAAGGAAGAAACCGTGACAATCACCACTTTGCAAGAATTCGATCCCGAACAGGTGGATATGTTTACAGTGGTATTGATTGGCAACTCCCAGTCTTATTATCGGGAAGGGAAATTAATCACTCCGCGTGGTTATTACCGGGAAAAGACCACCGATGCGACAGGAATCGGTCAGGAGATTATGATAAACAGTTTCCGTACTATTGAGAAAGAATTGAAAAATAAAAATATTCCTTCGGATCACAAATGGGCATTACTGCATGCCATCCATACCACAGCCGATTTCGAGATGGAAAACATATTGCATATAGATCCTCTTGCCGTAGAATGTCTGTATAAAATATTGAATGAAGGAAAAGTACGTACAATTATTACGGATGTGACGATGGCTGCCGCGGGCATCCGTAAAGGTGCTTTGGAACGGATGGGCATCGGGGTGAAATGCTATCTGGGTGACGAACGCGCGGCAGCATTGGCAAAAGAAAAAGGAATCACCCGTACACAGGCCGGTATACGTATGGCAGCAGAGGAACATCCGGAAGCTTTATATGTATTCGGTAATGCCCCTACAGCATTGATGGAACTGTGTGACCTGATACGGAAAGAAAAAGCGCATCCATGCGGCATCATCGCTGCTCCGGTGGGCTTTGTGCACGTTTGCGAAAGCAAACACATGGTGAAACCTTTCAGCCATATCCCCAAACTGATAGTAGAAGGACGCAAAGGGGGAAGCAATCTGGCAGCGACTCTGGTAAATGCCATCCTTACTTTTGATGATGCGGAACAACTGAAACCGGGAAGAGATGTATAAGTCCATGCAAACATTCTATATAATAGGTATAAGCGATAACCGGAATCAATTTCTTTCTCCTGAAATCCGGAACTTGGTTTCTCAAGGGAAAGTCTTCTCGGGAGGAAAACGTCATCATGAATTGGTACACGCTTATTTGCCGGAAGATGCCGTATGGATAGACATCACCGTCCCGCTGGATACGGTATTCTGCCGTTACGAGGAACATCCCGAAATAATCGTTTTCGCTTCGGGCGACCCGTTGTTTTTCGGCTTCGCCAATACCGTCATGAGAAAACTCCCGTCGGCAAAGATTATCTTATTCCCCACCTTCAACTCGCTGCAAATGCTGGCACACCGTATATTGCTCCCCTATCAGGAGATGCAGACCTTGTCGCTGACCGGACGTCCTTGGGATGCATTCGACTCTGCTTTAATCAGAGGAGATAAACTGATAGGCGTGTTGACCGACCGGGAAAAGACACCTGCCACCATTGCCGCCCGGATGCTGGAGTATGGATATGACAACTACCGCATGACCGTGGGGGAAGCATTAGGCAATGGCGAGGAAGAATCTGTACGTACATTCTCTTTAGAGGAAGCCTCCCAATCTGCTTTCCGCTTTCCCAATTGCCTGATACTGCAAAGAAACAAAGTGCATCCCCGTCCGTTCGGAATTCCCGAAAGTGAATTTCATCTGTTGAACGGACGCAACAGAATGATTACCAAAATGCCTGTCCGCTTGCTTACTCTCAGTATGCTGACATTAAGGGAAAAGAAATCATTCTGGGACATCGGTTTCTGCACCGGCTCTGTTTCCATAGAAGCCAAGCTCCAATTTCCGGAACTGAAAGTGACAGCATTCGAACAGCGTCCGGAAGGTAAAGAGCTAATGGAACGCAACAGTCGTAAATTCGGCACGCCCGGCATTACAACCGTCATGGGTGATTTTCTGGAAACGGAACTCGGCGGGCTTCCCGCCCCCGATGCCGTATTTATAGGTGGTCATGGAGGAAAAATGATAGAGATTCTACAAAAAATCAAAGAAGTGCTGTTGCCTGACGGAGTCATTGTATTCAATTCGGTTTCGGAAGAGAGCAAGGCCCTGTTCACAAAAGGTATAACGCAAATCAACAAGAAGGTAACACAGTGTACCCGTATTGCTGTGGATGCCTTTAATCCGATAGAGATAATGAGAGCGGAATAAATGATTTAAAACAGATAACAAATGAAAGCAATCATACTGATATCAGAAGCCAGCCTGCCGTTGGCAAAAACACTACAAAGAGAGTTGCCGGATACCCTTATTTATACCAAAAACGAATGCGAAGGCTGTATTTCCATCACATCCTGCCATCGGTTCATAGAGGAGCATTTCAATGACTTCGACAGCATCATCTTTATCGGTGCCATGGGAATCTGTGTACGCAGCATTGCAGGATGCATAAAAAACAAATATAAAGATCCGGCAGTGGTCTGTGTGGACAGTACGGGGCGCTTTGTCATTTCAGTACTTTCCGGGCATGTGGGGGGAGCCAATGAACTGACCCGCCATATTGCCGCCATTACAGGAGGAGAAGCTGTGATTACCACCCAAAGTGACAATGCCGGGTTATGGGCGCTGGACACGCTGGCTGGAAAATATGGCTGGAAAATAACTGTTCCTCATGCAAAAATGAACAGACTGGTCACACTTTTTGTCAACCGGGAACCAACGGCGCTGCTGCTCGATATAAAGGATAAAGGTACGGAGTATCTGGAACGCACACTTCCCGCACACGTAAAAGTGTTCTATCATTTCGAAGACATGCCCCAATCGGAATTCAAGTTGATTATTGCTGTTACACCTTATATATATAGTGCGGAGATTCCCATGCTCTGTTTCCATCCCGCCGTCCTCCACTTGGGAATAGGTTGCCGGAAACAATGCGATCCTTCGGGCATTGCGGAATACATAGAAGCCGTGATGCACAGACATGGTTTGTGTCCGTTCTCTCTCGCCTCCCTCAATACCATCGAACTGAAAAAAGACGAGCCTCTGCTGGAAATCCTCCACCGGCGATGGGCCGATACGGAAACCCATATTTATCCTGCGGAAGAACTGAAAGATATCACAGTTCCCCATCCGTCTGAAAAGGCATTCGAAGTGACAGGCGTCTATGGAGTGGCCGAAAGCACAGCCTTGAAAAGCAGCGGTGAAGGAACACTTGTATTGGAAAAGCAAAAGGGCATGCTGACAGAAGGAAACCACTTCACTTTTGCCATAGCCGTCAGTGCGACAGCCATGCGTGGCGGACATATAGAGATAGTGGGTGCAGGTCCCGGTGATCCCGAACTGATTTCGGTACGCGGAAAACGAATGTTGGAGAAAGCGGATCTTGTTCTGTATGCCGGAAGTCTTGTTCCCCGCGAACTGACCTTTTATGCTAAAGAAGGAGCGACCGTACGCAGTTCCGCCGGTATGGATTTGGAGGAACAGTTCGCCTTGATGAAAGAGTTTTATGATAAAGGATTGTTTATTGTACGCTTGCACACGGGAGACCCTTGCATTTATGGAGCCATCCAGGAACAAATGGCTTTCTTCGACCGCTACAAGATGAGTTATCATATCACTCCGGGGATCTCCTCGTTCCAGGCGGCTGCGGCAGCATTAAGGTCACAGTTCACCATCCCCGAAAAAGTACAAAGCATAATCCTCACCCGTGGGGAAGGCCGTACTCCGATGCCCGAAAAAGAACAATTACATAAATTGGCGCAATCGCAAAGTACAATGTGCATTTATTTAAGTGCGGGCATTGTGGAACAGGTACAGGAAGAGCTGATGCAGGCATACCCTCCCGAAACTCCGGTTGCCGCCTGTTATAAGCTGACTTGGAAAGAAGAAAAGATTTATCGCGGAGAGTTGAAGGATTTGGCTAAGATAGTACGTGACAATAACCTGACGCTGACTACCTTATTGGTAGTAGGCGAAGCGATAGACAACCGGAAAGGTCTGTCCCGACTCTATGCGCACGAGTTCAAACACTTGTTCAGAAAGTAAAAAAAGAATCATTCACATCCAGCCTATGATACTGATTTTAGGAGGAACTACCGAAGGACGCACCGCCGTGAAAGTTGCCGATGAAGCCGGAAAGCCCTACTTCTACTCTACCAAAGGAGAATGGCAGGAGATACAATGCAAGCACGGCATCCGTATCACCGGAGGAATGGACACGGAGAAAATGGAAAGTTTCTGCCGCCAAAACAACATCCGTTTGTTGGTGGATGCTGCCCACCCGTTTGCCTCCCAACTCCACCGGACTGTGGATGAAACAAGCCGGACGCTACATCTTCCTGTCATACGTTTTGAAAGGAAGTATCCTCCACGCACCGAAAACATCATCTGGTGTGAAGACTATGCAGATGCCATTTACCGGTTAGAGAAAGCAGGAACCGATCGTCTGCTGGCACTGACCGGAGTACAGACCATCGGGAAGTTACGCCCTTATTGGGAGAAACATACCTGTTGGTTCCGCGTACTGGAACGGGAAACTTCCATCACATTAGCCCAAGAACAAGGCTTCCCGAAAGGAAATCTGGTATTCTATCATGCCGGAGAATCCGAAGCTCTTTTATTAGAGACACTACATCCACAGGCCATTCTGACCAAGGAAAGCGGAGAATCCGGAGGATTTTCGGAGAAAGTGAAAGCGGCACAGGCTGCAAAAATCCCGGTCTTTGCTATAAAACGCCCTCCCCTTCCCAGGCATTTCATGATCGTTACCGGTGAATATGGATTGAGAAAACAGATAGAAAAGAACATCCCTGCTTTTTACCCGTTGAGAAGCGGCTACACCACAGGGGCCTGCGCTACTGCAGCTGCAAAAGCAGCATTGACGGCTCTGATTTTAGGGGAAGAACAGAAAATGATATCCTTCCGCCTTCCCGATGACGAGGAAATGACCTTACCGGTAGCCCATACAGAAATAGAAAAGAACAGTGCCACCTGCACCGTTGTTAAAGATGCGGGAGATGATCCGGATGTCACTCACGGCGCATCCATTGTGGTAACGGTAAGTTTTAGCAATCACCCGGACATCCGTTTCCTGCAAGGTGAAGGAGTGGGACGAGTCACCCTTCCGGGGCTGGGATTGGAAATCGGGGAACCCGCCATCAATCGCATCCCCCGGCAAATGATAATGAAAGAATTATCGGCGCTTTATGACAAAGGGCTGGATGTTACCATTTCCGTTCCCGGAGGAAAAGAGTTGGCACAACGTACTTTCAATCCTAAACTAGGAATTGTGGACGGCATTTCCATCATTGGAACTTCGGGCATAGTCCGTCCTTTTTCTTCAGAAGCTTTTGTCGAGACTATCCGCAGGGAAGTGGAGGTTTGTGTGGCTGTGGGCTCATCCAGACTCATCATTAATTCGGGAGCAAAAAGCGAACGTTTTGTGAAGAAGGAGTATCCGGGATTACCTGCTCAGGCTTTTGTACATTATGGAAATTTTATAGGGGAGACACTCAAGATAGCTGCCAAGCTTAAGGTTCCATTGGTTACTTTAGGCATTATGATAGGCAAGGCGGTGAAACTGGCCGAAGGAAATTTGGACACACACAGTAAGAAAGTGGTGATGAATAAAGAATTCCTAAGACAGGTGGCAATGGAAGCCGGATGCTCTCCGGATGTTGAAAGCATGATAGAAAAGTTGACATTAGCCCGTGAATTATGGACCTTGCTGTCTGAAGAAGACAGCGGAAAGTTCTTTCCGTGTTTGTTGGAACATTGTTTTGCACATTGCGTCCCCTTATTGCCCGAAGGAAAATTGACAATCCTCTTGATTGATGAAGAAGGGAATATTCCTTTCAGGATACAATAACTGATTATTTAGACGCTGCTGCTAAACGGAAGCTAATATAGCAGTGACTTGTTCTAACAATTCCTCTATGGTATCTACCTTTATCGTCCTCCCGGCTACCGGGTGGATAATATATCCACTGGTAGTCATATCTCCCGTTTCAATATAAAAATCGGACTCAACACGCCGGCTTGCCAGAATACCATTCCGCTGCAAGGCTTTCCGTACCATCGCATACTTATTCCCATGTCCCACCAGACGGACTTCTTTTTCAAACTCATTGTCAATGCGGAACAGTCCGGTTTCCATATCAAAAACAATTCCCTTACGGGAGAAAAAATTACTCAGGCATCCGTCTATGGAAAGATCTTCAGGAGTTCCTATAGTCACTCCATTGGCTTTATCCATCAGCCAAATCTTATCAGCAATCTGCAAAGCTAACTCTAAATCATGGGTGGAAAGAAAAATCGTCTTGTTGGTAGAACGTGACAAATGATGAAGCAGTTGCATAATCTCCACTTTACTGGGGAAATCAAGAAAAGCAGTCGGCTCATCCAGAAAAATCACCGGGGTTTCCTGTGCCAACGCCTTTGCTATCATTACTTTCTGACGCTCACCGTCACTCAAAGTATGTACCATCCGGTATTTCAAATCCTCAATCCTTACCAGCGCAATGGCATCGTTTACTGTATTCTTGTCCTCCTTGCTTAAATTTCCCCAGAAACCGGTATAAGGACTGCGCCCCATACCCACCAGTTCTTCCACGGTCATGTTCCGCAGACTGCATTTTTCGGTCAATACCACTCCGATAACTGTCGCCAACTGTTTATCGGTGTAATCCGTCAGTTTCTTTCCCATTATTTCTATCTCTCCTCCTACAGGCGGCTGAAAGGCAGACAAAGTACGCAATAAAGTAGATTTCCCTACTCCATTCGCCCCCAAAAGACAAGTCAGTTCCCCACTGCGGATAGTAGCATCAATGTCCTTCGCTACAATCTTGGTTCCCCCCTTACCCGGATAACCGGTAGTCAGTTTCCGAATATGTATAGTTTCTTGATTCATCATTACTCATTCATTTCATTGCGACGTTTATTGAATAAAACCGACATCACTACCGGAGCACCTACCAAAGCCGTCACCGAATTTACCGGCAATGCACCTTCGAAACCGGGCATACGGGCAATCAGATTACATACCAATGCCAATGACGCACCTGCCAGTAAAGAAGCAGGCATCAGAATACGATGATCGGATGTGCGGAACATTCCCCTGCAAAGATGCGGAACGGCCAGCCCCAGAAAAATAATCGGACCGCAATATGCGGTAACAATAGCTACCAATACTCCCGAACAAGTAATGACAAGCAGACGGGCACGTTTTATATTCAATCCGAGATTCCGTGCGTATGCATCTCCCAGCAGCAAAAGATTCAATGTTTTGACAAGCAGGAAGGAAAGTGGCAACAATACCACCATGATACATATAAATAAAGTCATCTGATCTCCCGATACACGGGCAAAACTTCCCAACCCCCAAATGACATATGCACGAATATCCTCCTCCACACTGAAAAATTTCAGCACACCTATCACCGCATTGGCTATGTAACCAATCATCACACCGATAATCAGCAAAGTAACATTGCCCCTTACTTTTTGGGAAACGAAAACAATAAGTGCCATAATGGAAAGTGAACCTGCAATAGCTGCTATGGTAAGGGCTATTTCCCCCATAAAGCCTAGCTTGCTCAAAGCAACACCACCCAAACTGCCCGAAAGAAGCACCACAAAAGCAACTCCCATACTGGCTCCCGAACTGATGCCCAGTACCGACGGACCGGCCAAAGGATTGCGGAAAACAGTTTGCATCTGTAAACCGCTGACAGAGAGCCCCGCCCCCGCCACCAATGCGGTAAGCGCCTGTGGTACCCGTGATTTCCAAATAATATTTTGCCAGATAACAGACTCATTCCCTGTTCCCCAAAGGATATTCCACACAGCACGAAGCGGTATGGAAACAGAACCTAATACCAGATTCAGGAAGAAAAACAGAAAAATAGAAGCCATAATTAGCAGCATATAAAATGCAACAGGTCGTTTCATATACTATTTTCCTATTTAAGCAATTCATAATATCCCGGTTGGTGACCGGACAAAAGCTGCGGATGAAAGATTTGAATCAAATCTGCCAGAACAACTTCCGGTTCTGTAGGCATACTCTCATAAAAAGGTTTTTCACGCATGTTACAATAAATCACCCCTTTCTCTTTGTATGCTTTGAAATCAACATAACGGGCATCTTCCTCTTTCAACGTGTTATAAGAAAATTCTCCTTGATAGCTATTCACAATACGCCAATAATCGGCACCTGCCGCTTGGCTGTAAACTGTTTCAAAATCGAGGGTGACTCCTCCAGACTGTTCATCGTCTTTCAAAAAATAATCGGCACCGGCATCTTTAAACAATTGTGCGAGAAAACTCCTCCCTCCTACAGCATACCAATTGCCGCCCCGCAATTCTCCACTGAATACCACCGGGCGTTTTGTCACCCGACCGGTCAGTTCCTTCAGCTCGTTATATCTTTTCTTAATAGCGGCAAACTGCTCATTAGCTTTTTCTTCTTTTCCCAATAACAAGCCCACAAACTTTATCCATTCAGCCTGTCCCAAAGGAGTCATTTCCTTATATCCCAAATGCGGCATCAAAGGAATGCCTACCTCTTTCAAAGCATCGTACCCCCCTCGTTTAAAAGGAGAGATCAAAATCAAATCCGGGTTTACACTCATAATCACCTCATTATCGAAATTCCCTTCAATACCTATCTTATGAATGCTTCCATCTTTCAAACGATCATTTATTTTCTTGTTAAACAAATGACGTGTACTGGTGATACCCACCACTGCATCCAGCTCTTCCAACTTGATAAAATTGGAAAGTTGCAGGGAAGTCATGCAGATAACGCTTCGTATGGGAGTTTCAATAACCGTATAATCCGCAGGTATGTTTTCCGCTTCCACACCTCTTGGCACCAAAGCATAATGAAAAGACTGACTTTCTTTATTCTGAGGGTCCTGAATGTCAAGCAGACAAGCCTGATCCGTATAGGTTATTTTAAACCCTTGGGCATATTCCGGAATAATCTTCACAATAGAAGAATCTGTCAATGTCTTATGTTCCAGATTCCCGGAGCCCTGTTTGTGCTTATTTTGGCAGGCTGTAACAGTCAATAATAACAAAAGGCCCGAAGCCCATATTAGTTTTTTCATGTTCTTTTCTGTTTTTCAGCCAACAAAGGTAATCAATTCTCTTGCTTTATACGGAATTTTTCAGCACTTTTGCGTGCTTAAAAACTGTAAATACCTACAAAAGATGAGTCGTCCGATCTATTTTGTTTCTTTAGGACCCGGTGATGCCGAACTGATTACATTGAAATCATTGCATGCTTTACAGCAAGCAGACATAATATATTGTCCATCAACGGTTCGGGAACCAGACAAAATCTTGTCACGTGCCGCCACCCTGTTACATAAGCTAGGCATCAAAGGAGATATACACCTATTCTCGCTCCCGATGAGCAAAGACAGAACAAAAGCAATCAAAGTCTATCGGCAACTTTTCGAAGAAATGAGGCTGGAACAAAAAGCAGGAAAACGGTTGGCGGTAGCAGTAGAAGGCGATGCGGGAATTTACGCCTCCGTTCACTATGTACTGGATCTCCTCGAAGAAAATGGAATCCCCGTAGAGCAACTTCCCGGTATTCCTTCATTCATCGCTGCGGAAGCGGCCGCAAAACTACATCTCATCAGCCAAAAAGAAAGACTGGTCATTATTCCGGGCAATATTACTTCGGACGAACTGGACATGTATCTGAGCCATCATCATGTGCCGGTTATCATGAAATTATCTCAATGTGCAGACATAGTACAGGATTACATGGAGTCCCACCCCCAATACAGTTATCATTATTTTGAAAATATATCGACAGCCGAAGAATATCATTCTTCCCATCAGGCGGAACTGAAAAGAAGAGTATTTCCTTATTTTTCCTTAATGATCATCTTTAACGAACAGACACGGAAGGATGATAGTGCAAAATAGCGTTCAGAATACCTTCAATATTTACATCATCTTTCTTGATAACTAAAAAATTGTGGTACATTCCTTCTTTCCGGTAACGGATCACAATCGACTTGAGTTTACCAGACTTTGTGTACTCCTTTTCTATCTCTGTGATGTTTTGCAAAGGAAAAACATGCCGAGGCTTCATCCCTCTTATAGCTAAGGTAAAAGAATCAGGAGTAATAGTATAAACAGACAATAACCTTACCCCCGTTATCAACAGAGGAGGAGTCAAGACCAGCAAAGATGCATATCTTCCATGCGCTATAAAAAGGCATGTACACGCCACCAACATAATAGCAATAACTGCCCAAATCCATAAAGGATAACCGGGTCTGAATTCTTGTTTTTCCATATGCCACATCTATCTTGTATAGATACAAAAATAGGGAGACTCAGTTTTATAACCAAATCTCCCTCAAGGAATTTATAAACTATTTCTAACAATTAATCTGATTAGAGAATACCCTTTACTGTTTCCAGCATACCCTTTTCTTGAATAGAGTCAAGATCAGCTTTTACTGCGGCGGTCAAACCCGGAATGTTGTTCAAGTTCTCACCCCAAATAGATTCTGCTGCCAACACGCCTTCCGCCACTTTCTGAGTGCAGCCTGTAGCCCAAAGTTCTTTCAGCAGATTCATGATTTCAGGAGCATCGTTCGGAACAATCTCAGCACCGTCAGCACGAACACCACCTTTATAATAAGTGATGATAGCCGCCAGTCCCAATACCAAGCCTTTAGGCAACTCACCCTTACGCTCCAGATAAACTTTCAAGCCCGGGAGGTCGCGAGTTTCATATTTAGGGAATGAATTCAGCATGATAGAAGTCACCTGGTGATCAACAAACGGATTGTTGAAACGCTCCAAAACATCTTCCGCAAACTTCTTCAATTCTTCTTTCGGCAGGTTCAGGGTTTCCATCAACTCATCGAACATAACTTTATGAATGTATTTACCTACCACTTCATGCTCGCAAGCCTCGCGCACAATGTTGATTCCAGACAGATAAGCTACCGGAGACAGCACTGTGTGAGGACCGTTCAGCAAAGTAACTTTTCTTTCGTGATAAGGAGCTTCAGACGGAACGAACAATACATTCAAACCGGCTTTGTCGGCAGGGAATTCCTTGGCGACTTCCTGCGGAGCTTCAATTACCCACAAATGGAAGATTTCTGCCTGTACCACCAGATTGTCATCATACTGCAATTTTTCTTTAATAGCAGCGATATCTTTGCGGGGGAATCCCGGCACAATACGGTCTACCAAAGTAGCATAGACACCACAAGCTTCCTCAAACCATTGCTTGAAGTCTTCACCCAAGTTCCACAAATCAATATATTGATAGATGGTTTCTTTCAGTTTATGGCCGTTCAGGAAAATCAATTCGCAAGGGAAAATTATCAAACCTTTGCTCTTGTCACCATTGAACGTTTTATAACGGTGATACAGCAACTGGGTCAGTTTGCCCGGATAAGATGAAGCAGGGGCATCATCCAGCTTGCAGGCAGGATCAAAAGCGATACCGGCCTCTGTCGTATTAGAGATAACGAAACGCATTTCCGGCTGTTCCGCCAATTTCATAAATTCATCATTCTGAGAATAAGGATTCAAGGCACGACTGATCACATCAATTTTTGTCAGGCTGTTTACCACCTGTCCTTTATCCAAACCCTGCAAGTTTACATGATACAGACAATCTTGTGCGTTCAACATGTCAACCATACCTTTTTCAATAGGTTGAACCACCACCACACTGCTGTTGAAATCAGTTTTTTCGTTCATGTTGTAGATAATCCAATCCACAAACGCACGCAGGAAGTTACCCTCACCAAATTGAATGATTCTTTCGGGACGTTGAGTCTTTGCTGCTGTCTCCTTGTTTAATGCTTTCATATTTTTAATTATATTATGTGTTTATCCATACCTGTACTTATTGAAGACGAATCAGATTTTATTGTGTACTCATAGTATTCATGCTTTCTTTTAAATGGTAATATATATTTAAGTTTTTATATATCATCATTGAACCAAGCATTTAAAATCTTTAAATCTTCGCCGCAAAGATACAAATAATTTTGTTATTCCAAATAAAATTTCTACTTTCGTGTTCGATAACGGTTAATAAATCTAAAGAGATGCTCTTTGACATCTTTTTTAGAATGAGTTTTTACTGAAAGTCAAAATAAACAACAATTATATAGATATAAAAAGACTACTTATGAAAAACTTTATGGATGAAAACTTCCTGCTTCAGACAGAAACTGCGCAGAAGTTGTATCATGAACATGCGGCTAAAATGCCTATTATCGATTACCACTGCCACCTGATTCCCCAGATGGTTGCTGATGACTATCAGTTTAAGTCACTGACAGAAATCTGGTTGGGTGGAGACCACTATAAATGGCGTGCCATGCGTACCAACGGTGTGGACGAACGTTATTGTACCGGTAAAGACACCACGGACTGGGAAAAATTTGAAAAATGGGCGGAAACAGTTCCTTATACCTTCCGCAACCCATTATACCATTGGACTCATTTGGAATTGAAAACCGCATTTGGAATCAATAAAGTATTGAATCCGAAAACTGCCCGCGAGATTTTTGATGAATGTAATGAAAAGCTTGCCAAACCGGAATACTCCGCACGAGGCATGATGCGTCGTTATCATGTGGAAACCGTTTGTACAACCGATGATCCGGTAGATTCATTGGAATATCACATCAAAACCCGTGAAAGCGGATTCGAAATTAAAATGCTTCCCACTTGGCGTCCGGACAAGGCGATGGCAGTAGAAGTTCCCGCTGATTTCCGTGCTTATATGGAAAAATTGTCTGCTGTAAGCGGTGTCACGATATCTTCTTTCGATGACATGGTGGCTGCTTTGCGGAAACGTCATGACTTCTTTGCTGAACAAGGTTGTAAATTGTCTGACCACGGAATTGAAGAGTTTTATGCTGAAGACTATACTGATGCTGAAATCAATGCTATATTTAATAAGGTATATGGTGGTACAGAACTGACCAAGGAAGAAATTCTGAAATTCAAATCAGCCATGCTGATCGTATTTGGGGAAATGGATTGGGAAAAAGGCTGGACCCAGCAGTTCCACTATGGAGCAATCCGCAACAACAACACCAAGATGTTCAAACTTCTGGGACCTGATACCGGTTTCGATTCAATCGGTGAGTTTACCACCGCCAAAGCGATGGCTAAATTCCTTGACCGCCTGAATACAGAAGGAAAACTGACCAAAACTATCCTTTACAACTTGAATCCTTGCGCCAATGAAGTAATTGCCACCATGTTAGGCAACTTCCAGGATGGCACAATTCCAGGCAAGATTCAATTCGGTTCCGGATGGTGGTTCCTCGATCAGAAAGACGGTATGGAAAAGCAGATGAATGCACTGTCATTGTTAGGCTTGTTGAGCCGCTTCGTAGGTATGCTGACAGACTCTCGTTCATTCCTGTCTTATCCGCGTCACGAATATTTCCGCCGTACTTTGTGCAACTTGCTGGGTAATGATGTGGAAAACGGCGAAATCCCTGCTTGCGAAATAGAACGCGTCAATCAGATGGTGGAAGATATCTGCTATAATAATGCCAAGAAGTTCTTCCAATTCTGACAACCGTCAGAATGCTGAATATAAATAAATGAGGATGGAACAAATGTGTCTGCAAAAGTTTTCACTTTTTGTTCCATCCTCATTCCAGTCATAGCAATTCTTCTATAGCCTCCGTTATTTCCTTGTCGGTTTTTCCCATGCCATATCCTCGGATGACTTTCCGTATAATCCGTTCTTTATCCAAAATAAAAAAGTACGGAGCCGCCCCACCCGTCCGGTAATCTTCTATCACTTTATCATCTCCATCCAAAAACATATAATTCAATTCCTTTCTCTTTGCATAATTCTGAAGTGAATGCATCCGGCTCCAACTTTCAATGGCTACCAATTCAAAATCTTCTTCTTGGTACTTTCTTTTCAGTTCTTTCAGAAAAGGGATAGAAGCCTGGCAAGCTCCACAGCCTATTCCTGTTATATTTACCAAGATGACCTTACTTTTCAAATCACTCAATGACACGGGACGCTCCTTTATATCATTCAATGTCCATTCTGGTGCTTTCTTACCCGTCAGATTAGCGGCCATATTCCTGGAAGGAGCGCCATAATCATATTTTTTTGTTTCATAACCTTGCGGAACATAATCGAAAACATCAAACCTGTCAATTGTTTCTTTGTTTATTTCCACATTACAGCAAGTTTCCACCGATATATTATGGGACATCGCTCTCCGTTTCTTATAAGGCAAACCATTCGACTTGTGAATCCACAGTTCATAAATAGAGGTCGGCTCTACATAAAAAGGAGGTGGAGGCATGTGATAAGCTTTACCAAAGAACTCCACTTGTGTATCTTCGTTTATGACAAGTTTAAAATGAAAATAATCCCCACAATCTTCCAATGTGGTAACTATGCTGTCTTCTGTTTCCAAAGCATACCTGACAATATTCTTGCAATAATTAAAGAAAGGTGGGGTCAACGGTCTGAAAGGTAACGGTCTGGTGGTAAAATTATCGATTTTTATTTCCTTGACAGCATGATTCACCAACACACGTACTTCACCATTATAACCGAATTGGAACTCTTTACCATCATCTGTTCCCAAATTCACAAAACTTGCCCCTATCGTAGAATCAGCCGGATCATCGAACTCTTTCACTATATATTTTCTAATACTGGAAGGAATTGTATCACCAGGATTCCAGACTTCGCTCTCTACTTTATACGTTGCTGACTTAATCTGCTCTAAATTATCCAACACCTTTTTCAAATACTCTCTCTTGTCATCTTGGCCATTCACCACATACACCGGCAATAACAAGAGAAAAAATAAAACAGCTTTTGTTCTCATACGTTTCTTGCTTTTATTGATTCGCAAAATATTTTGCTGACGCAAAGAAGAAGAAAAGCCTGTATCTCTGCAAAATATTTATCTGAACTCTTTCTGAATTTTCTCCTTTTTCAGAAAAAGATCAGATAAAACACCTGTTTTTTCCTTAACGTTATTTACTTTTGCATTCAAAATTCATACGATGAAAAGGGCAAAAACACACATTATCTTATTTATGGCAGTCACCATCACCGTTCTATATACTGTTTATATCGCTTTTCATAATAGTGCCGAACGAGTGAATACCCAAATAGACCACGCTTTCAAATCCGCCATTACGGAAGATTACAATGAAAGACTTGCCTACATCAGCTATTATCATCCCGAACCTACAAACTGGGATATAAAAATGTATACTATCGCTCCCAGCCTACACCAAAAAGTAAAAAGCTACACCATAAGAACCAGACAAGGAAAAACAATCTATACTTTTAAAGACAGTCTGGACGAGCAGACCGCCAAACGTATGCTGAACCAATACATTCTATCCCAACTAAAACCCATAAAGCCCGATGAGTTAAATGCAACCTTTAGAAAAATATTATCCGATCATGGCATAACCGGCAGGACCGGAACTATTTATTATAACAAATCCATTTCCCAACACAGCGACCAAAGTTCTGCAATTCCCCGAACGGCATACAATACTCCCCGATACATAGTAGATATCACCCAGAACATCAAGGTACAAGCATGGGTAAACTATGACTTCAAAACTATTTTACGACACATAGACAACACACTCTTTTGGCTCATCGGACAATTGATGATTCTTATTTTCATACTCATTTTTCTTAAAAAGGAAAAGGATACTCAAACACTCCTTACCCGTATGAACATAGACATGGAGAAACAAGAGTTGTATATAGGAAACAAAAAGTGCAACATTCAGAAATTAGACCTCACTTTACTAAATATGCTTTATGAAAGAGCAGGAACTTGCGTAAGCCGTGAAGAAATAAAAAAGAGTTTCTGGCCTACGGATGATAATGCCAATGAAAAAATAGATGCACACATCAAATCAATCCGGAAAGTTTTAAAAGAATTCCAAGAATATAAATTAATAACAGTCAGAGGAAAGGGTTATTATCTACGTATTCCATAATCCAGATTCCAGGCATTCTTTTAAAACAATATCCGCTAAATCATCTTTCCGAAAAAGCCTGTTTCTATTTTATTTCCTCCTTTTTTTATGTATATTTGCGGCTCTTTTAACACAAAAAACGTGGGGATTCACTAGAATTGGGAGAGCAACAAAATGAAAATCAAATTTATAAGTCTCGCAAGCGGAAGTAGCGGCAACTGCTATTTTCTCGGAACAGACAGATATGGCATATTGGTGGATGCAGGCATTGGCATCCGTACAATAAAAAAAACATTAAAAGAACTTGGAATCGGACTGGATATCATCCGGGCAGTATTCATAACACACGATCATGCCGACCACATCAAAGCAGTAGGGCATTTAGGAGAGAAATTTGGAATTCCTGTTTACTCCACTCCGGAAGTACATGCAGGAATCAACAAAAGTTATTGCATGACCGAGAAATTATCGACCTGCGTACACTATCTGCACAAAGGTGAGACAATGGAATTGGAAGATTTCACGATTACAGCTTTTGAAGTGCCTCACGACGGAACTGACAATGTAGGCTATTGCATGAATATAGACGGTAAAATATTTTCTTTCCTTACTGACTTGGGGCACATCACCCCCACTGCCGCCGAATATATATGTAAAGCAAACTATTTGGTATTGGAAGCGAATTACGATGAAGAGATGTTGAAAATGGGACCTTATCCCCAATATTTAAAAGAACGTATTGCCGGGCCTAATGGACATATGAGTAACCGCGAAACCGCCGATTTTTTGGCAGAAAATATCAATGAAAGTCTTAAATACATTTGGCTTTGTCATCTTAGCAAAGACAACAACCACCCCGAACTGGCATACAAGACAGTAGAACTCTCACTACGAAACAAAGGGATTATCGTCGGCAAAGATGTGCAAGTCATTGCTTTAAAGCGGAATACACCTTCAGATGTTTATGAGTTTGAATAAATTTCGATGAAAAGGTAAAAAAATGGTGCAAAATGTTGGATGTTTAAAAGAAAACACCTACCTTTGCAACCGCAAATCAGAAATGAATGCACTCTTAGCTCAGTTGGTAGAGCAACTGACTCTTAATCAGTGGGTCCA
>ENA-OPNP01000001-OPNP01000001.1-human-gut-metagenome-genome-assembly--contig:-NODE-1-length-102490-cov-4.565559_pt1 | contig 102490 bp, 116 predicted proteins | sample MGYA00241539_ERZ501775 | MGnify/ENA primary metagenome ERZ501775 (study PRJEB25962, sample SAMEA2042651) | human gut metagenome | biome: human gut; feature: human-associated habitat; material: faeces... | reverse complement strand
AACTGCCCGGCAGTAAAACAATACATGGAAAATCGTTTTGGAGCTTCACAAGTTTGTTCTGTAGGTACATACACTACCTTACAGATAAAACAGGCTATAAATGATGTAGGAAAGATTTATGGAGCTTCAGTTCCTACTCTTAGGAGGCTTACTAAAATGATAGAAGATGTAAAGACGGAAGAAGATTTTTTGAAACTTGCTTGTAAGAGATCAGAAATAAATCAATTTCTGAATAAATATCCAGAAATGATGAATATTGTTTTCCTTCTTTTAGGTCAGCAAAAAGCAGCTTCTATTCATGCTTGCGCTATGATGATCTTTCCAAAAGAAAAGTCAATGTACGAATGGTGTCCGGTTAGAAAATCGGGTGATTTGATTATCAGTGAATGGGAAGGTGGAGAAATGGATGAAGCCGGTTTTTTGAAAGAAGATATTCTTGGTATTGAGCAATTGGATAAATTCACTGATATTCTGAATCTGATTGAAAAGAATACGGGTAGGAAAATCAATCTCTATTCAGATATTGAGTATGACGATCCAGAGGTTTACAGGTATTTTGCAAATGGTTGGCTTAGTGACATATTCCAGTTTTCGGCAAAGGGATTGTGTGCCTATACTCAAAAATTGAAGCCTAAAAACATGGATGATGTAGTGGCAGCACTTTCTTTGTTCCGTCCTGGGCCAATGGAAAATGGTTTTCACATGGACTACATTGCTTTGAAAAATGGAGAAAAAGAACCGGAATATCCTATTGGAGCGGAAGAAATTCTGAAAAATACTTATTCTGTGTTGGTATATCAAGAACAGATTATGAACATTTGCAATCAACTTGCTGACTTTGACTTAGTTACATGTGATAAAGTAAGAAAATCATTAGGTAAGAAAAAGTTAGATGTTTTACTTCCATTAAAAACTAAATTTATTGAAGGATATGTTGGTAAATTTGGAAGCAAAGGGGTAACAGAAAAGAATGCAGAAACTCTTTGGGAACAGATGGAGGAATTTGCTAAGTATTCGTTCAATAAGTGTTTGAGTTTCAGTACTTTAGTATATGTTGTTGGATTTGGAGAAATAACGGTTGAAAGATTGTTTCATGCTTTCAATAATCAAGAATGCAACTCTTTTATGGCAAAAAGTATGAAACAAAATGGTTCGTTGTATTTTTCCAAAATAAAAGACGTTAGGTATTCCGGCAACAGACCTGTATATGAAATTTCTCTTGTTGATGGGAAGAAGATAAGAACAACAGGAAACCATAAATTCCCTACAACAGAAGGGAAGGTATATGCAGAGTTTCTTATGGGAAAAACTTTGTTTGTTGCTAATGATAGCTCCAATGCGCAAATGGCAAATGTTATTTCTGTAAGATTTGTAGGCAATGAAGATGTGTATGACATTGAAATGGAAGATGAAAATCACAATTTTGTTGCAAATGGAATTGTAACCTGTAACAGTCATGCTGCTGCATACGCCATTAATGCTTACAATTCTTTATGGCTGAAAGTGCATTATCCTTTGGAATTTTGGTCGGTTGCTCTGTCCCGTGCAAGTGAAGATGACTTTCCTCAATACGTCAATGAAATGCAGCAGACAGAAGGGATCGAAATCAAACCTGTAAATATCAATAAGTCTGATATAAACATTGTGGCGGACAAAAAAGATAATAGTATCTATTGGGCGATCAATGCAACAAAGCAAGTAGGAGAAAAGGCACAGAATCAGATTATGGAAGAACGCTCCAAAAACGGGGAGTATTTTTCTTTGGCTGAATTTATTGATCGTCATACATTCAAAGGATCGGCAGTGAACAAATCCGTTATTGAAAATCTTATCTATTCCGGTGCGTTCGATACGATGGATGAAACAAGGGAATTTTCCAATATCTTTTCTGCAAGGGAGTTTATGCTTGGGAAATACCGGGAAAAGAACAAGATCAAAATTGACAAAGAAAAGGATGAATATTTTCTTGCCTTTGAAAAGAAAAAGATCGCAAAGGATTGGTGGTGGCTTTTACAACAAAAGAACAAGTCCGGTTTTGCTTTCTTCGACTACGAAGGATTGGTAAGGGAATACCTAAAACCAAAAGTTAGAAACGGGGTTTTCTACAATGTGGAAGATTTGCAAAACTATGACGGATCGACCTATGAAATGGTTATGGTAGGCGGTTATGTTTTGGAAGTGGAGGAAAGAGAAGGAAAGAAAGGACGGTTTGCCAACCTCTTGCTTGAAAGCAATTACAAATTCCTTCGTGTGGTTATTTTCCCTGACGATTACGAGGAGAACGCAGACTTCTTTATATCTTCAAAGAAAAGCATCCTTCTTCTAAGTGGAAAGGCTAACTTTGACAAGTTTAAAGAAGAATATGTATTGCAAGTAAACAGTAACAGTAAATTTATAAAACTTGGAGTATGAAACTTGTAAGGAATATTGGAGATAAAGTAATAGTTTTACTCTCCAATGATTTGAAAAACGAATTGGACATGGATGCGGTGACTTCCATAGACCATGCAAATTTGTATGGGGAAATCGCCACTTGTTCCGTCCTGTTGAACAAAGTAGGGCTTCTTAGAGCACAAGCAGAATCAGAGTATGAATCTGCAAAAGTGGAATTTAATGTCTATAAAGCACAACTTGCTACACAGATAAGACGTGAATCTATTGTAAACGGTGGAAAGGTTAAAGTGGAAGACATAGGACTTGTGAAACTTACGGAAAGTTCTTTGGATGATATTTTGACAATCAATCCAGAGCTACATGCCATGCAAAAGGATTTGGTCAAAAAGAAAAAGCATTTGGCAGAAATAGACAGTCTCTATTGGGCGTTGCAGTCAAAGGACAAAAAGTTGACGGGACTTGTCCCGAAGGTAACACCGGAAGAATTTCTGGACAATTTGGTAGAAGGTGAAATCAATACATTTTTAATCATAAAAGAGAAAGAATAATATGGAAATCAAACTAACGGAAGAGTTTAAAATCGTTCAATGTACGAATGCACCATTTCTATGGGATTTGTACAGAATCAGAACAGCAAAGGAAACGGGCAAGCAGTATGAAACGGCAGAAGCCTATGGTATAGACTTAAAAGGAATTGCCGAAAGAGTACCCTATTTTGAGACAGAAGACAAGGCAAATAAACCTGTTTCTTTTAAAGAATTTGTGGGTATGTTTGAAAAAGAACAAAAGCAGATTATTGAAGCGTTTTTAAAACAGGTAAAAGAGAAATAACGATTTATTTATCAATCAATTAAATTAAAAAGAATTATGAAATTTGACAAATCGAAATTCAAGAAGCAATCAATTGAAGATGTAGAAGCAGAAGTAAAACAGGCTGAAAAGACAATGTACAAAGGTAGTAAGAGCTATACAGGCTTTGCTACTGTTCAGAAAGGAAAGAACGTATTTCGTGTCGTTCCAGCAATGGGAAAGGCTTATGTAGCTTGTAAGATGTCCAAATTGCGTGTAGAAGTTCCTACTTATGATGCGAACGGTAAGGTGACCGGCAAAGAGGTAAAAGACAAGAATGTTTTCTGCGCCGACATTCACGGAAAGAATCTTTTGAAAGGGAAAGACCCTATTGTCCTGTATTGCGACTATGTGAGAAAAAAGGCTTCCGAAGAATACCAGGACGATACAGAACGCAGAAAATTCCTTAACCCTATTATGGGGTACAAAAAAGGAAACAAGTTCGTATGGGGTATCAACCCGTCTTTGGCGTATGTTTGCTATGTGTACCAAGGAACAAAAGACTTTGCCCGTTTGCAATTGTACGGAACATGGATGAACCGCATAAAGGAAATTTCGGTTGAAATGTCGGACGATGAAACGGTTTCTTTCGATATTTTCTCTCAATTGGAAGGAGCATACCCGCTTGTGATCACAATGGGGGAAGATGATAAAGGAAAGAAAACCTACTCTTTGTCTGCCGGTATTCCGAAAAAAGGACAAACTTGGGATGAGTTCTTTGAAGAAACTGTTATTCCTGATGAAGATATGGAGTATTTCTTGAATGAAGTTCCTACGCTGGAAGAAATCTACAAGGATGTTTATTCACAGAAAGATTTCAATATGGCTCTTGACGGGTTGAAGCGTTTTGACGAAGAAAACGGATACGATATTTTTGCTGATGATGGCTTCCTTACTGAAATAGAGGAGATGGCTGCATTGATCCCGGAAGAGGGTAGCAAAGACGATGAGGGGGAAGATGAAGCTCCCAAAAAGACAAAATCCACTTCTAAGTCAAAGAAAGCGGAAGAACCGGAAAACGAAGATGAGGAAGAAGAAAAACCTGCTCCAAGAAAGAAAGCTCCGGCAAGTGCACCGGCAAAAGAAAAAGCAGCAAAAGTCGCTTCTTACCCTCCCCTTTCAAAGATGAAAAAGTTCTTGGAAGACTATATTGGAGAAGAGTACCCGGAAGCTGAATTGCCGGACGATCTGACAATAGCAGAGGTTCGTTCTTGGTATGATTTGGCACAAGCTGGAGAGGCACTTCCTTTCCCGGAAGAAGATGAAACTTCCACAGAAACGGCATCTGAACCGGAATCGGACGATGAACCGGAAAATGAGGAAGAACCCAAAGAAGAATCTCCTATTGACGAAGATGCTACGGACAAGGACGAAGAATTTCTAAAGGCTAAAGCAAGATTGCAAGAGCTGAAAGCCAGAATGAAAAAGAAATAATTTCTTCTTTTTTTAGTTTTCATATTTTTCTAATTTGGTTTGGGGACTTGAAATACAGTCCCCTTCCTTTCTAACAAAACAACAAATGAGCAAAAAATATTTAGCTATAATCTCAACCGACCATCATCTGTCAGAGGGAAATGCTTCTACCATAAAAGATATTTTGCTGGAAGAAATGGAAATAGCCGGTAAAAAGGGTATTAAAACCCATATCTGGCTGGGTGATGTTTTTGACAACAGGGTATCTCAAAGGGAGGTGTGCCTTTCTACGCTTCACGAAATATTGGAAGCGTATGACGAAAACGGACATCAAATAATTTGTATTCCCGGTAATCATGACAAAACATCCTATTCAAGTCAAAAGTCATTTCTTACAGCTTTCAAGCATCATCCTTCTTTTACTTTGGTGGAAGAATTGGACGGTATGCAGATAGAAGGGGTTTATTGCTTTTTCCTGCCATTTTTCACTGATGACATTTTACTTGACGAATTGGCAGAAATCGGGGACAAGAGAAAGAAGAACATCCTATTCGGGCACTTTGCCGTAACCGGTAGCAAGAACATGGACGGTACAGAAGTAAAAAGCGAACTAAAGCCTTCCATGTTCGAGATGTTTAAAAAAGTGTATTTGGGACACTATCATAATTACCAACGTGTAGGCAGTAACATTTACCATTTGGGAAGTGTTCAACAGAACAATTTTGGGGAAGATGAAAAGAAGGGTTTTTGGCTTCTGGATTCTGATTTGGAAGTCGATCTTATCCCTTCCACAAAAGGAACAGTATTCAAAAAACTGGAAATTGACTTAGAAGAAACACCACACAAGCAAGCGGTGGCACTTATTAACAAGTTCAAGAAAGAAAACCCTACCGCTCGTGTAAGGGTAAAGGTTTGGGGAGAACAATCTTCACTTGATGCTTTTGATAAAGATGCTTTTACAAAAGAAGGTGTGGACATCAAAAAGAAATTCAAGGAAATAGAAATAAAGGAAGTCCTTGCTCCTACCGTAGAGGTAAAGACTTTGGAGAAAAAGGATATAGAAGACAGATTTTCGTCTTTCTGCAAAGAAAACGGATATGATGAAAAAGAAGGAAAGGAAATTTTAAACAAACTGCTTTATGGCGAAGAAAAAGGAAACTAAAAAGATAGAAGAAGCTCTTGTTGTGACAGACGAACAACCTGTAGAAGAAAAGAAACCCAATCGTTTAGGTGATCTTATTTCAAGAATAGAAGATCGTTTTGGTAAGGATGCTGTAGCGGGCAAAAGACAGGACATTGAGTTTGTTCATTCCGGTTCTTATTTGCTGGACGAAATACTTGGTGGTGGATGGGCAAAAGGACGTGTTGTGGAAGCTTACGGAGGTTTTTCTTCCGGCAAGACAAGTATTGCTTTCCATTTGGCAACGGAAGTGCAGAAAACAGGAAAAGCGGTAGGATATCTTGACACGGAAAACGCTGTTGATCCAAAATACATGCAGGCGATAGGAATTGATTTGTCCCCCGACAAGTTTATCCTTTCCCAGCCTTCTACCGCAGAAGAAGTGCTTGAAATAGCAAAGGAAATGTGCAATGAAGAATCTATCGGACTTGTCGTGATTGACTCCATTGCCGGACTTGTTCCTACCGCTCTTTTGAATGGAGAGGCAGGGGACGCGCATATAGGACTTACAGCTCGCCTTTTAAGTTCCCAAGTAAATATCCTAAAGAACATCTGTAAGCAGACTGGATGTATCCTTTTTTGCATCAATCAAATCCGGTCTAACATAGGCGGATACGGTGCTGCCACCACAACGCCGGGAGGGTTTGCCATTCCTTTCTATACAAGCCAGAGAATTGAGCTTGCTCGTGTGGGTTCTGAAAAGGAAGGGGAAACACAAGTTTCCAACAAGGTGAAGATAACCTGTAAGAAAAACAAGGTTGCACCGCCTTTTAAAGCATGTCAAATCATTATCCGGTTCGGGGTAGGGATTGACAAGGTGATGGAAATTGTGAACATGGGACTTGATTTGGGTGTACTTTCCAAAAAGGGGACTTACATCTATTATGGTGAAGAAAAGATAGGGTTCGGTTTCCCGAAAACAAGAAAACGTCTTTTGGAAGATGCAAAGCTGTTTGGGAAAATCAAGAAGGATGTTCTTGATACGTTCAGAAAGAAAGAAACAACATTTGAAAACAAGGAAGAAGAAAATGAAGCCGATTAGAATTGAAGCAACAAATTTCGTGTCATTCGAACACTTTAAATACGAATTTCAAGATGGGGTAACTGCACTTGTAGGGTTAAATAAAACAGACGACAATCAAGGAAGTAATGGTAGCGGGAAAGCCTTAACAATGGATGCAGACATCCTTACTCCTAATGGGTTTGTAAAAATGAGAGAAATAAAGGTAGGAGATGTTATCCTTCATCCTTCCGGTGAGTATCAAGTAGTAAGAGCAATCCCTTTTCATGACATTGATGTTGCTTATAAGATTACGTTTTCTGACGGGACGGAAGTCAAATGCAACAGAAGTCATTTATGGAAAGTACATTTGCATAAAGACGAAGACTGGCATGTGATCCCGCTTGAAGAAATCATGAAAAGATCGAAAAACGAAGAAGTCTTTTTTGAAGTGCCGGAATGTTTGGGTAAATCTTCCCGGAAGATGATCGCTTTTACTTGTTTGGGCGCGGAAGAACAACAGTGCATAACTGTTTCCGGTGAAGACGGCATGTTTGTCACAAACAACTACATTCCTACCCATAATTCATCCATGCAGCAAGCTGTCTATTTTGCCATTACCGGGAACAATTACCGAAGCAGTGTGGATAAAAAGCTCATTAGAAGGGGTGAGAAGGAAGCAAAAGTATTATTGGATATAGAGTGTCCAATAAGAAAAGAAACTCTCTCTATCGAGCGTATTTTGCCCTTAAAAGGAAGCAGTAAACTAAATGTGTCTTTGAACGGTAAACCGGTAGAACTTGCTACCGTAAAAGATGGAAATAACTATATCCTTTCTTGGATTGCCATTTCACCGGAAGATTTAAAAAGCTATTTCCTTATCTGCAAGGAATACTACAAATCGTTCTTTAAAAGCTCCAATACAGATAAATTGGCTCTTATCAGCCGGTTTATCAATTACGACTTTTTGGATGGAGCAAAAGACATCATTCAAAAAGAACTGGACACTTTATCTTCTCAAAAACTTGCTATTCAAAGTAAAAGGGATCGTGCAGAAGGCAGTGTGGACGCACTAAAACAGGTAATAGAAGATGCTGCCAATTTTGACTTTGAAGCCGACAAACTATTTCGTATCGAAAAAAGAGAAGGTATGATAAAGTCTCTGAAAGAAGAAATTGATTCTTTCCGGTATGAAATTAGTCGTGCAGACAAAAGCATAAAAGAAAATAATTCCGCTTTGGAAGAGCTGGAAGACCTTTTGAAAGAGGAAGAAAAGAAGAAAGACTGCCTGCCTTCTACCAAAGAGATACAAGAGACAATCGAATCCGTTAAAAAGGAATTGGGAGAAGCAAAAGCAAATCAGAATGAAGTCTTGGAAATGAAAGAAGAGCTTTCAAAAATCCATGACGATTTGAAAGTGTCCCTTAGAAAAGTCCTTGTAAACTTATCCGGTGCAATTACTTGTCCAAAATGTAAGCACAAATTCCTTACATTGAAAGACACTACGCTGGAGCAGGAGGAAAAGAAGAAAGTGAAAATCGGAAAACAGGAGAAAGAAGTTGTTTCCGAGATGGAGACTTTGGACGAATCTTTGAAAGAATACGAAGACCTTATTTCTTCTTTCATCCAAATAAAAAACGAGCAAGAGGATGAAATAGACAAGATTCGTCAGTCGGCACAGGAAATCAATACATCTATTTACAAGATCAATGATGATATTGAAAGTATCAAAAGCACTATTTCTTCTTTGGAAAGGAAAAAGAAAATCTTGTCTGAAAAGATTGAATCCAACTTGATCGATATTAAAAACAATGAAAAGCAGATAAAGGAAATCAAGAAAGAAAAAGCTACGAAAGTGGATGTGTCTTCACAAGAGAAACAAATAGAAGATACTATGCTTTCGATTGCCGGATATGACAAGGAGCTTTCCGATTTGGACGCACTTCTATTCAAGAAAAAAGAATGGATCGGTAGGTTTAAGTCTTTCAAGATGTACCTTGCATTGGAACAGTTGAAAAATATCCAATCGAGAGCTAATAACATTCTGAAAGCGGAAAATAGCGACCTTCGTATCTTGATAGAAGGGTTTAAGACAAAAGCGGACGGGGACATCAAAGAAGAAATAACACCGTATGTCGTCCGGGACGAAGCGGAAAACTTTTGGTACTACAGCGGTGGAGAACGCGCAAGGGTGGAAATAGCCCTTATCATTGCTATCCAGAATATGATAAACGAAACAAACAAATGGGGAGGACTGCAATTCCTATCCATTGATGAAATCACGGAAGGGCTGTCGAAAGAAAGCCTGTATGATGTGATCGAAGCGTTGGAGTTTATCCAATATCCTATTTTGGTTACCACCCATATTTCGAATGAAAACGCTTCATGCAAAACGCTTAAAATAGTAAAGGAGAACGGCGTAAGCCGTATTGAACAATGAGTAAGGAAACAGAATTGAAATTTTATATTGGAATAGATAATGGTGTGACCGGCTCGATTGGAATAGGAGGGGAAGATCTTACCTACTACAACATGGTAAAAACACCTGTTATTTCCGGTCAGGATTACACAAAAGCAAAGAAAAACATCTCTCGTGTGGATGTAAAAGTATTGGCAGAAATTATTGCAGATTTACAGGAACACGCACCATGCGTTGCGATTGTTGAACGTCCCATGAAGAATCCTGCACGCTTTGAGGCAACTTGTTCTGCCATGCGTGCGTTGGAAGCAGAGCTGACTGTATTGGAGCTTTACCAAGTACCGTATATTTTTGTGGATTCCAAGGAATGGCAAAGAGAGCTACTGCCAAAGGGAATTACAGGCGCACCGGAGCTTAAAAAGGCTTCTTTGGATATAGGGAAAAGGTTGTTCCCGGAAGTGCTTCTAAAACACCCGGACAGGGATGGTATTCTGATTGCCGAATATGCAAGACGGAAAGGTCTGATTTAGAAATCTGACAATTTCAAGACAAAAATGTACAAAAATGCTTGGTGATGTAATAATATACTGTTACATTTGCGTCCGTTATAAGTAACAAACAAAATAATTTCGACTATGGCAAACGGTAAGTATTTGAATATTTTTGTCTTGTCTTTCTTAGACAGACTGGAAAGTATCGAACATGATCTTTCCTACCTCAAAAGCAATGTAAATGATCCTTCAAGACTGGAAGAAGTGGAAAAGCAACTTTCTCTTTTGAAGGACAAAATCAAACAGATTCAAAATGATAAGAATTTATTGTGATAATGAAAACTGCGAAAGGTTTGGGATAAAATCTCCCATGACAAATGCAAAGTTCGTCTTTCGGTACAATAAACTTGTCCCTTCAAATCTTCCCAAATGTCCGGTATGTGGCATTCAAGTTTCCTATGAAGAAGAAAAGAACGAAACAGTTCCCGATATTTCCATAGGAGAATTTAAAATGATGTCCACCGAGAACAAAGCGAAGATGTTAAAGAAAAGGGCAAACGACTTTTCAAAGAAAGACGGAAGTGAGGATAGAAAACGCTTCTATCAAGAGAAAACAATTAAGAACGTGTTGAACATAAAATAAATATCAACCATGGAACGTAATTCTTATATAGCTATCAGTCATATGCAACGAATAGGAAAGAAGCCTGTTCTTGCTATTATGTCGGCAGACGGAAAGATGGAAAGAGCCATCCTTTTAGACAACTTCAACGGGAAGACAAGGGACTTTTACCAAAACGAAGCAATTGGAAGGGACATTACAGATATTATTCTAAAAGCCAACCTTTCCAATTATTCGGAAGGAACAATAAGGGGATGGGTAAAAGAATGTGATTCCGTCTCTATCAGTTTCGGACATGAGAACTTCGTGATTTACAAAAGCGTATTAAAACCGCATGAACTCGAAGAATAACTGTATCCTAAACAGATTGAGAGATAAGACAATAGAACTTCCCGGAATAGAAGAAGCCACAATCAAAAGTGTGAGGGTGGCAAGGGATTTTAGAAACATTGAGCTGGATGTTATTCGAAATGGAAAACTGAAATCCCTAAGGATAGGAATAACAGGATTTTTGAAATCGGCAATCATAAAAGAAAGTATATGATGAAAAGAAATTCGGTAATTGCTTTTTGTTTGTTATTTTGTTGTTTTATTGGTTTGGGTGGGTGCAAATCCCGCCCTTCCCAAAAGACAAATTATAACTTCACATTAAAAGATTCCCTATTCTGGGAAAGAGAACTGACAGACACGCTTGTAAAGATTCCCTATTCAATTGTAAACCTCACTATCAATCCTCAAAAAATGGAAGATGGGGAAAAGAGGGAAACAAGCAAGGGACAAGCAAATGTGATTGTTCAGAAAGTAGGTGACACCATTATTGTAACAGCTTCTTGCGATAGTCTGGAATTGGTTGTAAAAAGCCTCAAAGAAAGACTGTCCAAGATAAGTGAAGAAAACGGAAACTTGAAAGAAGAGGTAAAAGCAGCTCCCAACAGATTACTTTCTTTTTTAGGAGGAATGGGAATAGGTGCTTTTACGATTCTGATTGCATTGTTTGTATTATTAAAAGTAACGAAAAGAATTTGAGATTATGGCTAAACTATTAGTAGCGGACAAAGAAATGATTAGAAATCAATTTGTCCAAAAAGTAGAAAAGAAATTAAGTGATTATTTGGAGGGAATTGGAACACAATTGCAAGATAGAGTGGATGCTATTCTTCCGCCAGAAATAAAATCCATTGTAGACAGATATCCGTCCATGCAACCACTTTTGTTTTACAAAAATATCCCGACAAACGAACTTCTAAAAACAAAGAATGTAACCATCTATAAGGCTATTCCTTTGGATGGAATAGGGATGCCCAAGATGTTCTGGGATGAATACATGGACGATTTGAAACGCTATTTCGAAAAAGATATTTTGGAATGGAGCAAGAAAGCGTATGAGCTTAAAAAGCTGGAAAACGAAACCAGAAACAGGGTTGCTTGCGCTCTTAATCATATCAAAACAGAAAAACAATTGCAAGACAACTTCCCGGAAGCCTATAAGATTTTGATAGAAATCAAGGGCAAGCAAAAAGAAGAAAACAAGTGTGATTCTGTAGAGAATACCAGAGCATTCCTTTTATTCTTAGACAAATAAAAATCATGACAAAGAAGCAAAAAGAACTGGAAGGCAAAATCATAGAAGCCAACCAAAAATACAGAGAAGGTGCTCCTATTATGAGCGATAAGGAGTATGATCTTTTGATTGATCAATTGAAAAAGGAATATCCTGATAGCGAAATCCTGACAAAGCCTATCATTGAAGAAAACAAAAAAGGTGACCGGATGGAAAAGTTGCCATATCCTATGTTTTCTTTGGAAAAGGTAAAAACAATCAGTGAGATCAGAAGATGGGTCAAAGATGTATGGGAACTTCACCCAAATGACAAAATTGTCATTACACCTAAATATGACGGCATTTCCCTTTTGGTGGACGAATCGACAAATGAATGCTGGACAAGAGGTGACGGAGTAGAAGGACAAAGAAGTGATCGGCATTACGAATATGTCAACCATGGCAACCCTATGGGAAAGAAATCTTGCTTTACTTTTGGTGAAGCCATTATTCCTGTCGGTATGTTTTTGAAAAACGTAAAACCTCTTGGTTACAAAAGTGCAAGAAATTCTGTGGCAGGCGCTTTCAATGCGGACGAAATGAATCCGCAGGTTTTAGGGAATACCGCCTATATCCGGTATGGTATTATGGATTTGGATAGGGACAAATCTTTGCAGCTTGCAGAGCTTTACAATGTTTACGAACCGTATGCAACACAATACTGGGTGACTTCTGCTTCTATTTTTGATGATGAAAAATCCGCTTTCAATTACTTGAATGAACTGTTTGATCTTACCAAAAACTTTAAATGTGACGGCCTTGTAATTGAAGTGGACGACAAGAATATTCGTAATGCTTTGGGTAGACTTCCCAATGGGAATCCGCGTTACGCGATTGCTTACAAAAATCCCGACTGGCAAGAAAGATACACAACCAAAGTTACTTCTATTGAATGGGGTATTTCAAAAGATGGCAAAAGTAAGCCTGTAATTGTTTTTGAACCGGTTGAGTTTGATGGAGCTACAGTCACACGCTGTACCGGTTACAATGCAAAATACATTACAGACAACCATATTTGCCCTAATGCCTATATAGTGGTTACAAGAAGTGGAGATGTTATTCCCAAACACTTGGAAACACTGAAATACAGTATTGAGTGCTTTGAGGGGATGTGTGACAGCATGATGTTCTGTCCTTCTTGTGGAGAACCTTTGAAATGGGACGCAACCCTAACCGACCTTGTTTGTTTAAATCCTAATTGTGATGAAAAAGCGATAAAGCAACTTGTCTATTTCTTTGCTACATTGGGTACGGAAGAGATGCAGGAAGCAACTGTAAGAAAACTCTATAAAGGTGGACTTTTCTCTGTCGAGGACATCATAAACGCAACAGAAAAGGAGCTTGAAAAGATCGAAGGAATAGGTAAAAGTCTTTCCAAAAAACTGCGAAAGCAATTTGATTCCTATGTAGACGATGGAGTTCCTTTTGCAAGAGTTCTGACTGCTTACAATGTGTTCGGTGGTGTAATAGGAGAAAAGACTTGCCAGATGATTTTCAACAGCCTCACCAAAGACCAGATAGACTATATGTTCGAAAACGAGGAAGTTCCTATGAAAGACTTGCTTTCTATTGATGGTATTGCCGAGACTACTGCAAAGGCTTTCAATGACGGACTAAAGACATTCTTTGATCTTTGCAGTGGTACACCTGTTTCTATTTCTTTTATCCAAGAAGAAACGGTGGAAAACGACAATCCCGAATCAGTTTGCTTTACAGGGTTCAGAAACAAACAGTGGGAAGAACGTCTTGTAAAAGAAGGCCACAAAATTGTTTCCGGTGTATCTAAAAATACAACAATACTTGTAACGAAAGACAAAGAAAGTTCTTCATCCAAAGTAAAGAAAGCAAAGGATTTGAACATTCCTATTTTGACGCCGGAAGAATTTGAAATCAAAATAGGATGGAAAGAGATATAGAAGACTGGATCAATGACTTCGAGGATGAAGAAACTTATGATCCTAATGAAGACGATCAATTCGAGTAGTTTAATTTGACATAAAAACGAATGAATAAGATTTACAGGGAGGTAACTTTCAACTTCATGAAAGCATTGAATAAAGCCGGGTTTAGAACAAATGCCAGAAGTTTTATTTCCATGCGGTCTGTAGACAAAATTATCTCCCTACTCTTTGAAGTCATATTTGACAAACTGGAACAAGACGGAAAGGTCAATATCAAGAATTTTTGCATTATAAAGAAGATTAAGTGTAAGAATGACAAGTATTATTTTGAATTTATAGACAATAGAAAGAAATGAACACTAATTTTGAAACAAAATTTGGAGGTGGTAAATCAGCAACAGTAGAATGGTACACGCCACCTTACATTATAGAAGCGTTAGGAAATGATTTTGATCTTGATCTTTGTGCTCCTAAAAAAGATTGGTACACTGCAAAGAAATGCTTTACCAAAGAAGATGATGGACTTGTACAGGATTGGAAAGGGTTTGTGTTTCTTAATCCACCTTATTCTCAACCAGAACTCAAACTATTTGTAAAGAAAATTTCTGAATATGGAAACGGCATAGCTCTTATTTATTCAAAGGTGGGAAACACAATGTTTCATGAATTTGTATGGGATAAAGCTACTTCTATTTATTTTCTAAGGAAAAGAATCAAGTTTATTGATATAAATGGGGAAGAAGGGAGAAGCCCTAATGCAAATAATTGTTTCGTTGCTTATGGGGATAAAGCTGACAATATTCTCAAAAATTTATCATTATCAGGTAAATACATAAAATTAAATCAATGACATACTACTACAAGGAAAAAGATTATTGGTATTTTGCCGGATTGGACAAGGAAGCTCTGCATAGGCTTAAATTCATTTCTTCTTACAAAAGAAATGCCACCAACAAGGAGTTGTATATCAAATCTGACCCTGCAAAAGAAATTCTGCTCAAAGAATTTGTATCGGATTTTGGAATAAAAGAAGTTGATCCCCTTTCTATCGTCCGTACAGGTTGTAAAGCTGAAATAAAGCCTTTTAAGGAACTTTTATCAAGAAAGGATATAGAACTATTGATAGAAGGACTTTCTCTCTTAAAAAAGCCGAGAAGCTATCAAATGGACTATCTTTATTACGCTATCAATCACGGAAACCATGTAAACGGTTCTTCGGTCGGAACAGGGAAGACCGCTTCGTCCATTTTCTATGCAGAAATGCTTGATCTTTTTCCTTGTATGGTGGTATGTCCGGCTTCTGTGAAATCCGGTTGGTTGAGAGAGTGGAAAGAAACAAATCCCAATAGACGGGTATCTGTCATTTCCACTACTTCACCGGCAGAAGATTTTGATGCCGATGTTCTTGTGATCAATTACGACATTCTGGGGAGAAGAACAGAAAAGAACGGCAAGACCTCTATCGAAATAAGGCTGGACGGGATGAAGAAAAAGACATTCTCTCTTATCATAGCCGATGAAATCCATTTTCTGAAAAACAGGAAATCCATACGGAGTAAAACATTCAAAAAGTTGACGGGAAAATCCTCTGCCATCATAGGGTTAACCGGTACGCTTATCATGAACCGTCCGTCAGAACTGTTGAACATACTTGCACTTATAGGAAGATTGAAAGAGATTGCGCCGGATGACCCTTACCATCACTATTTCTTTGAAAGATATTGCAACATGAAAGAAACTTTTTTTGGAATGGATGTGACAGGTGCATCCAATATCAAGGAACTGAACGACCTTCTCATCAAATGTTGCTATTTCCATGTAAGTAAACGGGATGCTTTAAAAGAGCTTCCGCCTGTAACCGAAAACATGGTGGAATGCGAGATAACCAACAAGAAGGCTTATAAGGCTGCGGAAGAAGACTTGCTGGAATTTATCTTCAATCATTTCAAGGATGAAGAAAAGGTAGAAAAAGCCGCAAGGGCGGAGTTTTTGGTAAAGATGAATCTTCTAAAGCAGCTTTCTTTGGAAGGAAAGGTGAAAGCAATCAAAAAATGGATAGAAGAATGGCTGGAAGCAAACGAAGATGATAAATTACTCGTATTCGGTTCTCATTCCACTATTTTGAAAGACATTCAGAAACTTTTCAAAAACAGCCTGCTTGTCATAGGTGAGACGACCGGAAAGAAAAGGGAAAAGGTATTGTCTGACTTTTCTTTCGATCCTTCCAAAAGACTTCTATTTGCCAATATGGGATGTCTGGGTACAGGGGTGGATGGACTTCAAAAGGTTTGCTCAAACATGGCTATTTTGGAATTGCCACCTCGTCCAAGCGATCTTGTACAGGTAATAGGAAGATTGGAAAGGAGCGGACAGGAAAATCCGGTCACAATCCAATACTTGCTTTCATCTTCTACCATAGACAAGGATTTATGGGAAATGTTGAAAAACAAGAAATCGGTAACCGATATGTTGAATAAGGGTTTTGAGGACGATTCAAGTCTGATGATTTTAAAAAGTTATGGCGAAAAAGCAAAGAAAAGGAAAAGTTCTTGAAGTTTGGACAGACGGCAGTTGTTATGCAAAACATCCTAAAAGACTGGGTGGGTCTGCCGTTTACATCAAATGGAAAGACAAAGAATATCACATAAGAAAAGGATTTTCTCATACCACCATAGGCAGAAGGGAAACGGAAGCTGTTCTGATGGCTTTAAAGGCTATTAGAAAGGATTTAAGAGCAACCGTTACCTTCTATATAGATAGTCAATACGTAGCTGATCAGTTAAAATACAGATTCGTAGACTGGGTGAAAGAAGACTTGCGTGTAGAGAATCAGGACTTGTGGGACAAAATCTTCATGGAAGTCTTGAAACACGCAAAGCTAAGGATAAAGGTTAAATGGATTCCGGGACATAAGAAAGATTACAATGATCCTATTGTTTGTGGAAATTTCATTGCCGACTATTTAGCGGATTACAAAAAATTCAGTAAATATGAAAAAGATCGTCGTGTATAATAAGCTGATCCCTTTCAAGGGATATGTAGCAATGACTGTCTTTCCTTTTATTTTTGCAAGGAAAGAATATAAACTATTGGCAGAAAGAATAATAAACCATGAATCAATTCATCTAAAACAGCAAATAGAGCTTCTTGTCCTACCTTTCTTTTTGTGGTATGGGATAGAATGGGTTGTAAGATTAATTCAATACAAGAGTTTTAAAGAGGCTTACAGAAACATTTCTTTTGAAAGGGAAGCGTACGATAACGAATGGGACAAAGAATATTTAGATGGTATAAGAGAACCATTTGAGTTCCTGCACTATCTAAAAAAAGAAGACTAATAACAACAAAGCAAGCGAAAAGAATTATGGAATGGAGCAAGTATCAATTGGCTATTTTCGATGCTTACGAAAATACCAATAAAAACATAGTAGTAGAAGCTGCACCGGGTAGCGGTAAAACATTTACACTCAAAGAGTTATGCAATCGGACAAAAGAAGGTACAAGTTGTTTGTTTATGGCTTTTAACAAAAGTATTGCAGAAGAGCTAAAAACAAAACTACCTACTACAGTAGAGTGCAACACTTTTCATTCAATGGGGCTTCGTACATTAATGAAAAATTTTCGATTCCGAATGCAGCTTGAAGAAAACAAATGCTTTTCTCTTTGTATGGAATTATTTGATTTTAGAAAAAAGGAGTACAAAGAGAAAATGCGATATTATTTTACCTTACAAGAATTGTGGGAAAAGATTAGGCTGTCGCTTTGTGAAATCAACGAAAGAAATGTCTCTGCGCTTTGCATTGAATATGATCTGGATTATGAAGATTCAATGATAAATGATCTGAATAAAATCAATGAAAGATGGAGAAAGGATTGTGCCAAAATACAAGACAACAAATCTTTCAAAATGGATTTTCCAGATATGTTATGGATTCCATATAATTTTGTGGATGAAATGAACTTTCCTAAGTATCAAGTTGTTATGGCAGATGAAGGACAGGATTTATTCACACTTCAAAAGGAAATTTTACAAAGATATATCAAACCAAGAGGAAGATTTGTTGCTGTAGGAGATTCAAAACAGCTTATTTATAATTTTATGGGTTCTGACTTGGACGTGTTTAATTCCATAAAAGAAATGCCTAATACGATTTGTCTCCCACTTTCTGTTACTTACAGATGTGCAAAGAAAATTGTTGAAAAAGCAAACGAAGTGTTCCCCGGCACGGAATGTACTGCTACAGCAAAAGAAGGTGTTGTAAGAAGTGGTGACATCTTTGAAGCCGAAAGTGGGGATTTCATTCTTTGTAGGAACAACTTTCCATTAGTCGTTGCTTTTATTATGTTACTGGAAAAGGGAAAGAAAGCATCCATCATGGGACGGGACTTCGGGAAAAACCTTTGTCGGCTGATGGATAATCAAAGCTGTTTAGATGACCTGTACCTCCTATTGGAGGACAAAGCCTCTAAATTAAAAAAAAGAGGTTTATCCGAAATCGCTATTATCAACAATGCTTCTTATGTAGCGTTGAAAGAAAAAGTTTCCATCATTGAAACCCTGTACAAACGTTTCCCCGGTTCTTTTTTAGCTTTGAAACAAAAGATCAAAAACATTTTCTCTGACGATAAAACCGACATCATTCTTTCTACCATACACAAAAGCAAAGGGTTGGAAGCAAAACGGGTTTTCTTTTTAAATCCTGAATTAATTCCTTCCAAGTTTGCAAAGACACCTAAAGCCTTGTATGCAGAGGATTGCTTGAAGTTCGTTGCTATTACAAGGGCAAAGGAAGAACTGGTTTATTGTCACATAAATACAGAAGAATCGCCTTTATAAGTAACAAACAAAAGAAAGAAAAACTGACAATTTTACGTATTTTAACTATAAAAGAGCAATTATGTAACATTATACTGTTACATTTGCAACATCAAAAACTAAGAAGATGAAAAAGAATAAATTTTATATCATTGTTCCTCATGAAAATGGGAAAATATCACTTTTCAATGCAAACAAAATAGAAGGACTGGAATCCTATTTGCCTTCTATGGAAGCTGTAAAAACAAACATCGAGCTTCAAATGGCAAAATGGAGAAAGGATCGTTCCTATAAACCGCAACCATTAATGTTAGGAGTTCCTTTGGATATATTTTTGAAAGTGAAATCCATTACAAAAGGCAAATGGAATGAGATACCTTTGAACCAAGGTTGCAATGGCGTACCATCTGTTCTTCTTATCCCTAATAAAAAGGAAGATGGGGAAGAATGACGGAATCACAAAAGATGTCCTTGTTGCTTTAGACAGTGACGCAAGAGCCATGAGATGTGATGAGATATATGAAACCGGGCATCTCACTCTTGCAGTCACATTAAAAAATCATTCAGAATTTGGGAGGGAGCTTGCAGAGTGTATCAAAGACGGTTACAACCATGTAATGAACTTTACTTTAAATACCGGCGACAGCTTCAAGGCAACAGCAGGACTTCTTGTAATGGATATGTGGGGAAACTGGATGTCTTTGTTGTCGGCAGAAGGGATACCGCTTTTCTCCTATGATTTTTCCGCATGGAGAAAGAAAGCCAAAAAGTTTCTGTACATAGAAAAAGCATCTTTCCTTCCCGACCCGGAAATAACCTACAATTTTAAGATGGAATCACCGTCTAAGAATTTCGTTATCATTCCAAGAGGTAGCGAAGAATGCGATTTTACAAAAGGAATTATTTTACAATCATTAATCTAATGACAGTATGTATTTCGAATCAACTATAAATTACTGGACAGACAATCCAGACGGTTTTAAACCGCCAAGAATACCTGTTAAAAGAACTATTCTTGTCAGGACTTACACCTATACGGAAGTAGAAGCGATCACTACTGATTGGGGAAGCAAAGAAACAAATGAAGATTTTAGGATTTCTCCTATCAAGGAAACAGACATTATTTCTGTAGTAGGAGAGGGAGAGAAATTTTTCAAAGTCGTTTCCTACTATCCAGAAGCGACCCCTAAAGGAAAAGTAAAAATGCAGAAAGCTGTTTTGATGGTTAAATCCGATTCCGATACGGAAGCCATAGAAAGAACAAAGCTGTATTTTGATTTTCTGTCAGATATTAATGATCTGGTCATTAAATCTGTTACCCTTACAGAAATAGAAACATATATAGAGATAGATTGATATTATGAATGTACTTAGTTTGTTTGACGGAATGTCCTGCGGACAGATAGCGTTAAAAGAATTGAGAATTGAACCCGACATATACTATGCAAGCGAGATAGACAAGTTTGCAATAAAACAAACCCAGCTTAACTTTCCTGATACAATCCAATTAGGAGATGTAAGGAATATAAAGGTAGCTGATTTAGAGAAAATAGATTTGATTTTAGGTGGAAGTCCTTGCTACAATTTATCTATGATTGGTAAAAGAGAAGGTCTTTCTACAAAAGAAAACATTGAAGTCCTTTCTTTGGAGCAATATCTTGACCTAAAAAGCAAAGGAGTTGAGTTTACAGGTCAATCTTATCTGTTTTGGGAATTTGTTCGTATTTTGGAAGAAGCAAAGAAGATAAACCCAAATGTCCTGTTCCTGTTGGAAAATGTGGAAATGGGTAAAAGATGGGAGTCAGTATTCGATAAGGCTTTAAATACAAAAGGCGTTCACATAAACTCTGCGTTGGTCTCTGCGCAAAATAGGAAACGTATCTATTGGACAAATATAAACGATGGCAGTATTCCTTTGCCAAAAGACAGAGGTCTTGTCCTAAAGGATGTAATGGAAGAAGTTTTGGAAGACAATCGCTTTCTTTCAGAAAAGGCATTGGCAGGACTGCAACGACATCTTGAAAGAAATAAATCCAATGGAAACGGTTTTGGTATAGATTGCAGGACAGAAAACCAAAAATCCCAAACATTACGTCTTGGTGGTGCTGGCGTGTATGATCTTGTTTATCAAAAAGACAGAATAAGAAGGCTTACTCCTGTTGAACGTGCAAGATTGCAAACAATACCGGAATGGTATAAATGGGAATGCAGCGCAACACAACAATGCAGGATGCTTGGAAACGGCTGGACAGTAGATGTAATCGTACATATTTTAAGTCACATGAAAATGAATGAAATAGAATAAAAACAGTTTATATTTTCCATAATAGTTAAGATTCATTTTGGGAAAGCCGGTCTGTGAAGATACGCTTTCCTGTTTTTCACAAGTACAATTTAAAACAACAAGACATGAGCAGAAAGAAAGAAACAGAGCTTCAAAAACTCATTAGACATATTAATTCCATGGATCGTCCGTTTGAGTTTTTCGATGTATCGAGATGCAATTTATTCTTTAACGGCACACTTAGAAAAACTATTACTTATCTTTACAGGGCAGGATTCATAGAACGGATTGAAAGAGGACGTTACAAACGCCTTAAAACAATCTCGGAGAATATAACTACTGTGGAGTTAGAAAAAATGGCTTACAAACGATAAAAGATATGGAATTTTCGACAATTTGCATTGTATTACTGGGAATAATAACGGTTTTCCTATTGGGGACTGTATTTGTTCTTTGGTTGAGAGTTAAGAACTTGAGACACTACTGCATGGCAATAGATTCAAGAATTGATTCTGTAAGACTTAACTATCTCATAGGTTTTAGAAACCTCTTGATTCAGCAGGAAAAGTTTGAAGATGTAGAATACATAGACGAACTGATCAAAGACGAATATCCCGACATAAACCTAAAAGAAGTGACGGTAGAAGATATGCTTGATTTATTATAAACTTTTAAAAATCAATTGATTATGGAGATTAAAGTAAAAAGAATAACACCTATTGATTATCCCTATACAATAGGAAAGATGTACATTGATGAGACTTATTTTTGTGACACCTTGGAAGATCGTGTAAGAGACAAGGACAAGTCCGGTAAATTTGACAACGGGGAAACAAAAGTATATGGCGAATCCGCTATTCCTTACGGACGATACAAAGTTGTTGTAAATATGTCTCCCCGGTTTAAAAGAGAACTACCCTTATTGCTGGACGTCCCTCATTTTGAGGGTATTAGAATCCACAGAGGGAATACAGACAAGGATAGCTCTGGCTGTATTCTTGTGGGGGAAAACAAGGTGAAAGGGAAAGTGATCAACTCCACACCTTATGAACAAAAACTTGTTGCTATTCTAAAAGAAGCACAGAACAAAGGAGAAGATATTTGGATCACAATTGAGTAAGAAATATATACCTGTATAATTGTTTATAGTTAATCGAGTTGCAAACCCATTAAAAGAAAGGAGGTGGATCATGAAGTAGTAAAATCTATTCTAAATTCCTCTATAAATAAATCTAAGTTTTAATAAAGGAGGACGCCGAAAATCCTTAACAGAGTAGGCACATTAACAATCTCGTTGTTAGTAAATTACGTTAATTAAGAAAGGGCTTTGAACACAATCTGTAAAAATCGGTTCTTAGCCCTTTCGTCTTTAAAAACTAATAGTATGCCTTACAAAAAGAAGAATGTTGAAACTCCCAAAAAGAAACCTGTAATCATCCCGGTAAAGAATGTTATTCCTATTTGGAACAGTGCAAAAGTAATCAATCTCCCTATCAATTCCAAACACATAGAATATCATGGAGAAATATATTTGGGTTAAGAATAAGCCCGGAAAATGGTTTTTGTATTGGGTACAATCGACCGATCGTATTTTGCTTTCAATCTGAACAAGATTTCCCTTTGAAGGGCTGATTCCTGGTTTTTCAGTTTCAGTACCGTTCCCCGGTAGTCCGATACAGTCCATTTCCCGTCTTTCTTTTCCAAAAGAGACAAACGCGATCTTATATCCCCATTTACAAATACTTTTATAGATGGGGATATTTTTATTTTCGCGTCCTTTACATTTACCAGATACTTTTTCAATTCCGGCAGCATTCTTTTCCTTCCGTCACTACCTGCGTCCCCTTCCAGATACTTTATAAACTTTTCTATTCCTTTTATCTTCCGGTCTATGTTTTCTTCTCTTTCTTCCGACAGGGCTATTTTCAAATTCCGTCTTGTAATAGGTTTAATGATCGTACTTCCCCACAGGAAACCGTTGGAGGGACAAAGCTCGTTGAACCTTTCCACTCTTTTTACATAGAGGTTTATCTTTCTTTCCTTGTTCGTCATAGCTCCCTTTCCCTATTTAAGTCGTAAAGCCTTTAATCTGTCCTTTACAGAGGCTTTTCTTTCGTCATCTATGTAGGTAGCTTCCTGTACTTCATAAGGCGTCATTTCGTCCAGGAACTTCTGGTTTTGCTTTTCCAGCTCTTCCCAATTGGCTGCACGTATCAGATCGCCAGGAAGCATAATCTTTTCCCTACCCAGAATAGTTTTATTGAAACCATTGAAGTCCTTGTAGTAGCTTGTTGCAAGCTGATGTACCAATACAGTAGGGTCAAGACCTGATTTTGCAGCGACGAGACCTATTATAATAGAATTGATTGGAAGTGTACGGAACACACGAGAAACGTTTTCTTGTCCGTGTAAGGTGGCGACAATATCAATTTTCCCGTCTACAGTCAGCTTTAGTTCATTTCCCTTTACTTCTTTCCGGGCTTGCTCCAGCATGTTTCTTATTTCCCGCTCGAATATCAATGCCTTTTCTTCCTTTTCTTCTGCAAGGTATTTTTGATACCGGTGCTGTAGGTCTATTATGATAGTGTTTATGATCTGTAGCCGTCCAGCTTCCGTTGCTACCTTATATTGGTTGGATGAAGCAAGAAATACGGCACGTTTGCTTTCGATTTCCGCTTTCTTTTTGGCGAAGATGGCTTGCAGTTCCTTTTGGGTAAGTTTTATCTTCTTTTCTTCCTTTAGGATTTTCTGGACATCATCAACGCCGTTCATCTCCCCAAACAGTTTCACGATATAGGACATGATCTCCGGCGTGACGGAAGAAAGCATTTCTTTTCGATAAATGTCGTTGAATGCCTCTTTGCACCTCTTTATTTCTTCTATAAGAGGCATAACATACATTTCTTTGTGCCGTTGTGCTTTCTTTACGTCCGATTCCTTTCCGCCGTGACGAAGGATAAAACCCTTTGCTGAGTAACTTTTCAAATCGGCCGTAATCTCTTCCCCGTCCTTACCTTCAAAAACAAAGAAACGGTAAGACGATTCAGAAAGTGCCCTTTCTGCCGTTTCCAAAGCGACAAAAGCGTTTTTTAGCTCACTGGAAGCGGTCTGGATCACTTCTGGAGCTTGTTCTATTATTTCCACAAAGTCCTTTTGGGAAATAGCCGGTAAATCTTTATTAGTAAGCTGTTTCTCCTTCTTCATTGTTCAATTCTTCGATTTGAGATTTAGAAAGCTGTGCACTGTTATACTCGAAACATTCTGACTTGTCCACATAGGGACACTCAATTTTATATCTACAGTTATCGCAAACTATAGAAGGTTTGTCTACAGACTTTTGTAGTTTCATTTTGACAAAAATTTAATGGTTGTTCTTATTATATGGCAAAGCTACACTAAAGAAAGGACAAAAACAAAAGTCCTTACCTATACATCGCGTACCGGTAAGGACAAAATAATAACATAAACTAATTAAACTACTAAATACCAATTAAATAACTAAACTAATAATATAACAAACATAAAATTTTCTACACATAGCAAAGATATACAAATCTTTTTCTTTGGAAAGACTAAACGCTTTCAAAATATGCAACCTCTTTAAGCTGATACATTTTCAGTCTTTCCCCGTTCTCTATTTTGTAGCCGACGTACACTAATTTGTAAAGGAACTGATAAAAGTTGCCCGGCAAAAATTTCTTCTTGTTCTTCTTTAGGATATTCTTCACAAAATATCCTTTACAGAAAAAACCTTGTAACTTTTTTGAATCATTCAATAGAAGTACATTCACAATATCTACAGATTTGTTCAAATAGAAGCACGGCACGCCGGCATTGTATTTCCATGTTACAAACTTAACATTGTCTTTTGTGTAATACTTCATTCTATTCTTTCCTTTTTCTTTCCTTATCTACCTTTTAGAGACAAACAAGGAAAGAAATTTATTTAACCTGATCATAGTTTATCTTTTGTAATACACTTTGCAGCACACTATCACCGTTGAAAGTTGCTTCTACTACAGTGTCTATACTTCCATTATCATAAGTAAACACTATTTTCCCGGTTTTATCATATAGCTTTATATCCTGTATAACTTTTAACTCTTTTGGGCTATCCTGTTTTACTTTAGACGTGATGCTTTCCAGGTCAAGTCCGGTTACTTCTATCATATCGTCCGTATAGTCAGAGACATTAAAGTCAAAATAACTTTTATTCTCTTTGTCTCGGACAAAGTTATATGCTTCAAACTCGTCTTTAAACGTCTTTTCTTTTCCGTTCTTGAATAGGTGGAATGTTTGTGCGTTCGGTTGCTCCCAACTATAACCGTCTTTCTCCATAAAGAAAAATACTTTGCTTGTAGCATGTCTTTTTAAATTTATCAAAGATTGCTCCAAAAAATCAGAGAAAGGAATGCTTGTATTTATATCCTTTTCTATATGAACGCCTACTTTTGTGTTTATCTCTAAAATTTCTGTGTAAGCCCAAACGCGAATCTCACGTATAAGGCTATCACCGTCTTTGGAGACACAAAAAATATTGTTGTCTTTGTCTATAGTGACACTCAAACCTTTGCTATTCAAATATTCTATCACTCCATCTAAAGAACACCCGGTAAAATATTCTTTTTCGCTTGTTTCCGTTACGTTTGCAGCACTTTCTTTGCTCTCCTGTAGGTTTGTATCATTTTTATTTTCCGACGTTCCTACAGGCTTAATATCTGTGTCCGGTTCTTTTGTTTCTTTTCCACAATAAACAGACGTTAACTTATCCGGGAAATAATCGTTCTTATCTCTAATTGGATTAAAATAATTAATTTTGTTATCAATCATAAAACAGTTGTCACAGTTGTCAGAGACAAAAGAAAGTTTACAATAACTATATTCTTTTGTAAAATATATTTCGCCGTTCCAACCGTCCAGACAAGAAAGTACTTTACTTAATCTATTATCTGATCTATAACTAAAATTAGACGGTTCAGACAATTGTACAAACAATTCTCCGTATTTACCATCTATGTCTCCTATTCCTAATTCTGTGATATAATTCACTCTTAATCGGTCTGATCCTTTTTCTATCTCGAAAGAAACAAATTTTGAAACTTTAGATATAGTTTTTAAGTCCTTTGTGAACTGTTTGTTGTCCTTAACTGTCAATTTTAATTCCTTGTATAAAATAGGGTAAACGCCCTCTATATTTACATTCTTATTGAAATCATTGTAACGACACTCAAATATTTCACCTTTATCCGTTACGATCGTTACGACTATTTGCCCCTTTTTGTCGTCGCTACCAACAATAATATGACATTCTTTCCATACCAACTTTTTAAAGATATCAAAAGATATACATACATACTTGCCCCAAACACCAGAAAAATTGGATATTTTCACATTTCTACTTTTACAGATAAAAGAATCAGTAGCATATATTTTGCTTAAATTTATATCTATCAAAATATTGTTATCAATATATCGACTTGAATTTTTGGTTTTTACAGTTAGAAACGTTTTGTCTTTCTTATTAAATACAATATCAAAAGAACAAATACAATTATCCTCGCTTTCTTGTACCTGATTTCCTTCTTTGACAAATTCTAATTTTTCTTTGGCGCCGGACAACTGTTTGAACCTTTCCAAATATTCAAACACTTTGACTATATCAAAACTGCATTTAAAATTGCCTTTTTCAATAGAGACAATATTATTAGACACCTTACATACATAAGACACGCTATTTATAAAAAAAGAATCAATATTTGAATAATAAGGACTTTTTGTGTAGTATTTTGTCGCTTGTTCTTTTTCTTTCTCTGTTAGTCTTTCTGCTTTCCCTTGCTTTGTTTCAAGGCTTTCGCAGTTTGCGATATAGGCGTAAACGTCTTTCAATGTATATACGCCCGGTTTTTCGTTTTTAAAAAGTTCTTGGAAGTATGTTTTTGCAATTGCCAACAATTCTACAAAAATTTCCATGAATAAAGTATTTGTACTGTTATTAGTTGCTTTCATTTTATTATTTCCTATTAGTTTATATTATTGTTAATAAATTGTTTATGCTTTATGAATTGATTGATAAAATAAGTAGGGTTATTACTCCCTACCTTTGTCCAGGTTCGTTACCTCTATTCCTTCCGGTAAAGTATTACTGCACACAAGTTCGTTGATTAAATCAGAAGGAACCTTTTCGCAGCAATCTAACCAATTAAAACAAAGTTCGTTTTTATGATCGTAAAGGGTAACGTTATCCCAACTTATGCCGAAAGAAACAACTGCCCTTTTTACTTCATAAATTCTTTTTGCTTTTTCTACACTTTTGGCAAACTCTTTTTCAATCTCTGCAAGTTCTTCTAACCGTTTCTTTGATCTTGCAGTTTCTTCACGCGCTCGTTTCATTTCTTTTGTCGCGTAACCATGTTTGAACAAATAGGCCATGTCGTTACACTTTTCTGCGTCAAATTGCTTGTAAACTTTATCCTTATTTTCAATTTTCAAAGTTAAGCCCGTTTTTGCTTCCATTTCCCGGATAGCTTCTTTTGCTTGCTTTTCCCAAGCATCAGCAACGCCCAAGTGAAAAACAAGGTAGTGAAATAAATCTTTGTTGTCTGAAGCGTTACGTAATATTTCGATAGCTTCCAAATTAGAAATATTATACATTTCCGCTATTTGTTCATTTGTTTTGCCTTCATTGATATGAAAGCGAATGTCATCTATAAACATTGGTTGTCCCAAGTGGTTGCAAAGGTGTAGTCTTTCAAACATTAAAAGTTCAGGCTTAAAGTAAGCGATAACATTACCTATAGCACCACTTATATAAGTGTAAAACCTTCCATTTCTTTTTTTAACCTTAATTTCGCCGGTAAAACTAAAGGTTAAATGTCCGTTTTTGCAATCATCATTTAACCCAATATAGTAGGCAAAGGAATAACATTTACCGCCTTCAAAAAGATAATCATATACTTGTGTGTCTTCTTTAAAGAACTTAGAAAATAATCCAGAGAAACCAATACGATTTACAGTTACTTTGTTTTCGTTGTTATTTACTGTAGTTGTCATAGCTTTATTGCGTTTTGTCAAGGTTTGCGCACCTTGTTTAATTAGTTTAGTTAGTTGCTTTATTAATAAGTTAAAATTTGTACTTTGTACCCGTCGTTCCCGGAAAACTGATATATTTCGCTTGTTGCTTCTACATATTCGCTTTCGACTATATCCAAGCAGCCTTTCATTTTTCCGTCAAAAGAATAGGTCTTAAGCTCCTCAATAAATTTTGCACAATCACCCTGTAATAGGGTTAAACCACAGCCTCCATTTCCCAAAGTTGCTATAATAACAGTATTGTTGTTTTTCAGTTCTGTAGCAATAAATTCAAAAATTTGTTCTTTTGTTTTCATGATCTCTATTTGTTTATGTTATTACTTGTTTTCTTTGATACAAATGTAACACTTTAATGTTACATACCAAAGGTTTTATAGTTAAGAAAGGTTAATTTGATGATTTTTCTTTGTTTTGTTTGTTACTTATAAATGACTTTTCAATCAAAATATAAAGTAAAAACAAAACAATAGGGATAGATAAGATAACATGCAAAAAGTTCCTTTCATCAACAAATAGAACAATAAGAGCGATAACGAAAGAAATAAATACCACTTTCAACCCTTCCAATATTATTTGTATAGCCTTCATCTTCATAACTTTGTTGTTTAACTGTTTATTAAAGTGTATTATTTACATTTATTTTATAGGACTTTCCAAAGGAAATACCGTGCTTTGTATTATCAATAGGTGTAAAAGTTACATTATTTCCGTTCCTGTCAACTCCATAAATGCCTTTAGCACCTGTTTTACTTTCCCTACAAAATTGCTTTGCTTTTTGAAGGTTGGAAAAATCCAGCCCGTCAACTATCCATTTGTACACCCTATTCATTGTATTTGCAAATTTGATAATAATTCAATCGCTTTTTCGTTTCCTTTGTTTGCTTCTTGCTGCAATTTCTCCAAAGTAGTAAATTTTCTCCCACCATTTACACCAATTTTTCGACATAGAGAAATAAACGTACTGTGTAAAATTTCTTCACCCTTATAAATATACTTTGTTTTCATATCCTTATCGCTTTAAATCGTTAAAAATCAAATGTTTCTTGTAAATTGTTTGCAAGTTCGTAAATGTCAACGCCTTCAAACACTCTATTATATTTATTTTCTTGCTTACATAACGCGTTCCATAAAGTAGACGTATTTCCTTCTTGCTGGCAAAATTCGTTTTTGTCTAAAAATTCGTTTTTGTAAAGAATGTCCTGTAAAAACGAATAAAACATTTCTATTATATCCTCCCTACTTTTATCTATATTATCAATTTTAAAATTTTGGAAGCTATCAAACCAATCAAAAGATAATCTTTTGCCCTCACAGCTCGCTGTTATAATGTAGTGGTTATGATTTTCCGGGTATTTTTTATCCCACTTACATACCTTTGTGTTTGCAAGTAAGCATTTAATTTTGATTGCTTTATCTTCAAAGGAAATAGAAGTTTCCTTGCTATCACCGTTATTTGTGATCGCCGGTTGATCGTTAAATCTTTCTTCTTCGTTGTTAATTAACTCTTGTGCTTGCTTTGCACTAATACTTGTTGCTTTCATAACTTTGTTGTTTAATTAGTTGTTATTATTAGTTCTTTATCACATTACAAATGTAACACTTTAATGTTACATACCAAAGGTTTTATAGTTAAGAAAGGTTAATTTGATGATTTTTCTTTGTTTTGTTTGTTACTTATATCAAAATTGAGGCGAAGCGAAAGCGCGCCGGCGCGGGCGGAACCTCAATTTTAAAACAAATAGTTATAACTTAATACCAATAAAGAAAACCTTATTTAGAATGAATCTAAATAGCATGATACACAATTATTTGAATATCAACAAATTACACAAATACCTATCAAAATAAAAGAAAAAGAATAGAAAAAGCATGTCGAAAAACCTATAACAAAAGTTATAACGAATAGGAAAAGAGAAAAGAAGGAAATCAAAGGAATGTAAATATGAAAATGTTAGGTAGGTAGGTGTAAAATGTGATTTGTGGGTATATGTGATTATCTTTTGTAAAGGACTTTTGTATATGTTATGTATGTGTTTTTATGTCTTTAGATTTATGTATGTGAGATTATCCCGCCCTGCCTGCCATCACCCTACACAAAAGTCCTTCCCTCATCCCCCCCTATTTCCCTTCCTTTCCCTTTATTCATGCACTTTTCAGAGTGTTTGCGATTGTGTTTGCTTCCTACTTTTCACCTCTGCTGCTTATGGTTGTTGATCGTCTTTTGTGTTTATTCTTTTACTCTATATGTTATCTTTTCTTTTGTGGTTATATATATAACCATTGTTTTTAAAAGTAGGCCTATGTCGCTGCAACGCGCCATGTACGGCCTACTTTTGAGAGCTATATAAAGATCAGAGCGCAGCCCTTCGAGGCTAATCACCCTATCATCATCCTTCGTCACTTCACGTCATCACCTTTTGTTTTTCCTATATATATATATATATATATATATAGGAACTTGTTCCCGCTGCACTTCTTATCGCTTTCCTATCTCTGTATGTGCTATAACTTCATGTTATATACCTTTCCTTTTCGCTTTCTTCTCTTTGTTCCTGTGCTTCTAATCCTATGATCTCAAATAATCGTTTTTAAGGCTTTATTTTTTATATGGATGGTATTGGTATATCATTTTGAAAAGAAAGTGTCTGAAACGGGCTTAAAAGTAGGTTACCCGGGGGTATTTGATTTGGTAGGGTATCTTTAGGGACTGTTTAAGGAATCTCCATATTGAGGTGGCGTGCCTAATACGTCACAAGAAAAAGTTTCAGAATAGTGTCCTACTGGGGGTTTTTCTGAAACCAACATTATTTATCTCTTTGAAAATCAATAAGTTAGATTACACGAAATTTTTATTTTTCCATTCTATAAGCAATAACATCAAAAAAAGAAGTGGTGGGGGTATTTATTCTCCCTATGTAGAGACAATACACTCTATTTCTCTACTCTTCTATATACAGGATTTTTGTTTTTGCTTCCATATAGCTTTTTCTTTATAGAGGGTGGGGGGGGTATTTGTTTTCCTGCATATAGTTTTTTTCTTTGTTGATTTTTGGATGTGGGTATATACGGGAATTTGGTTTTTCTTTCCTATAGGGGAAATTTTGTGGGGTTGTCCATACCTATTCTTTTTCGGAAGGGGGTCGGCTAAAGCCGCCTTTTAACCCCTTCCGAGAGGGAATCGCTGCGCTCAATACATCAAAATGACAATTTGTAAAACTAAGCAAAACAATTCCTATCAAAATGATATGGTAAAAATGAAGATTTTCAAACTCCAAACCCTATAAGGGGGTAGGCAAAATTGAAAAATTGCAAATGTCTGATTTTTAAATAGTTGTAAAATTTGGTTGGTTTTAGGATAGCATAAAACCGCATCTTTTTAAATTTTGACTATTTGTAAACTTTTTCTATGTGTATTCTTTCAAAAATGACACACGAAAATTGTTAAAATCAGTCCAAAATGTAAGGATATAATATTACAAATCACAAGATTCTTCCTACTTCCGAGTAGTGTCCATAGACACATTTATGATGATGAAATAGACGTTGCTTCTTCTGATGAGAGCAAATCTTCCTATTTTAACAGGTGGTAACATTTTTCCTGCCTATTTGTAAAGGTATATTCTTACATTTTTAAAAAGGTAATTAACATTTGGGTAAAATGATACTGATTTTGGAGTAGGAGGACTTATTGTATATTTTTTAAATGAGTATTAAAAATCGGTTTTTGGTAATTTTTGAAGATAATATATTAAATATCAACTATTTATAAATTTTCATTCTTTGAGTACCCTCTATATGCAAAAAAGTTTGACTTATTGTAATTTTTACATGAAAAATAGGCTTTGTTTGCCATAGTATAGTATTACATTTTCAAGAAAAATGATTTTAACATTTCCAGCAATACTATACTATGGGAAGATCACTGCATCTTGGAATAGTATTCCAGAAACTTGTTCAAGATATGCAGTTGTCCTGCCGGAGTTACCATAGGTGTCGATACGGTTATCGTACTTCCGTTTGGTTTTGTGATTACCCACTCATATTCATACTCCTTTAAGTACAAATAGTTTCTCTGTTGGTTTGTATGTATTCTTTATAGACATGGCATTTGTAATTTGTTTCTCCCATATACATTCAAAGTCTTCGGGAGCACTATATTCGCTTACAAATACTTTAGCTTTTCTTGAAACTTTCCTTACCCACATCCAAAAACTATCATGATCAAAGTTTTTACTTGTTGAATATTGCTTTGTTCCCTTGTATGGCGGATCACAATAAACTATAGAATTTTCAGGTACATCAATGCTTCTAAAGTCCAAGCATGTAAATTTCACTCCTTGTATTTTAGGGATGGTTTTAATTATATTATTGATATTTTCTTTAATATAATCCCTTCCTTTTACATCGTGCCCTGAATAACCTCCGTCAAAAAATCTTCCATTAAAAGAACCCATAAACCCGACCCATCCTATTAAAGCTAAATATCTCATGTCGCAAATACCTCTTTCCTTCTCTATTTTGTGATAATCTTCTCTTATTTCTTTATAGGAATTTCTTGTTATTTTAAATGGCAGACTGTCAGTTCCATTCTTTTGAAGTTCTATAAACATATTAACCAAATATCTGTTTTTGTCGTTCGCTATCCTTTTATACGATGCAGGTATTTCTTCTACGATAGAACAACTCCCGCAAAAGGCATCTATAAACGTTTCGTTGCCTTTTGATCCTTTTAGCAGGATGGGAATTATTTCGTTCCTTATCCTGCTTTTACTCCCCATATATTTCATTTTTCTGGATTTTCAGCAGTTCCTAAAAGATATTCATTGCCCTCAAAAGGAATGCAATATGCCCAGCATTTGCCTCCTACGGTAACATATATCCTTTCTTCTGGCTCTGTACTGATAATATGAGAAAACCAATCTGCTACCCATTCTTTATTTCTGTCTTGTCTTACAAGAACCTTATCAAAAGGACAGAAATAGTAAACGAATTTCTTTCTCGTAAGAGAATAATGCTGGTGCTTTTTGTGGTTTTCTTGATTCCAGATATCTATCTCTACTTCTGTAGCAAGATGATCAATAGGAGAGATTCTGCTACCATCTACATTTGTCATGAAAGAGCCATCATCAGATATTATTCCAAATTCATTCAGATGTTCATTGTAGCCTACCATTCCAGCTCCAAAGGGAGATTCTATTGTAGTCGCATAAGGATCAAAACCTTCCCATGTATTCCATATAGTAGGGAACAGTACACATGATCCTTTTTCATATAATCTCCCACATTCGTCCAGTTTTAATGTTAGATTTTTGTCTAAAGGCAAAACTTTCAAAAAGATATTGCCTTCTTTGTCTATTCTGTCCAAAAGGACATCTCCATGCGTGACAGAGTAAAGTTTAGTGTATTGTTTACACTCTTCGAGCAAACCCGCTATGTTTATTAATTTTTCCATGACCTTTATTGTTTGTTGTTGTTCCACTTCGCATTATCCGGTATTATATCTCTAAAACATTCTGGCACATCACCCTGATGCCACCAATCGTTAGATATCACCTTTTCTCCAGAGTTTTTAATGGCTTCCATCATCCTACCGCCAAAACCCATGAATCGTCTTGTCATGTTATTTGTATTAGGAACGAATGGGTTGGCAATGTATGAAACTCCATCTATAATTAGCCAATTGGGATCGTTTTTGTGTTGCTCATACATTCTTATCCAAAATGCACAATGGTAGCAAACACCGTCTCTTTCCATGATTGTACGGATATCACATTTTACAAAATGCTCTGGGTTCATGTCATGGATTTTATTTTGTCCCGACCCATCTTCTTGTCCACACTTAGGGCATATCTTTTTCTTCGTTTCCATATTCATTCTTTTTTTGTTTTTACCTTATTCTTCCCATTCTATTTTTACTGTTTTGTAATATAAACGATTTGACTTTTCACCTGATTCCATTCTATCCTTTGCTTCTTTTTCAGATTCAAAAAGATTAAGTCCTGGGAATAGTCGTTCATCTTTATCTTTGTACAAATTTATCCATGCTTCTCGTTTTACAGCTTTCATGAAAAGGTCACACATACATCCCCTTCCATCGTTACTGAATCTTCCTTTCTTGTTATAAGAAAAGATAGTTTCATCACCAGCCTCTTTTACTAAGGCCACAATAGGATGATGTCCTATTCTATCAAAACACAAGATTCTCGCTTCCTTACCATCTCTTGTGCACACCGGATGTCCGACTTTCGCTTTTTCTAAGTCAAATTCCTTCATTGTTGTTCTATTTTATTGTTTGTTTTTATAATTCCATAAGAAAGACACCATACCAACATTTCGTAGGACGATTTAATAAGGCTATCTTCCTGGGAAATACTAAGTATAGATCGAGTATAAAGGTTTTCATAAGAAACACTTACAACATTAGCATTCTTCCTAATCGTCAACATATTATTATCTATAGAATCAGGAAGCATACTTATAATATCTTGCAAAGTGAAAGTGGGAATCACTTCATAAGCAGTAAACCCTACACCCATAAATTCTTTTTGTAGGCTTAAAAACCAATTACCTTTAGAGGAATCGTCTATACGGCTTCCATGTGATCGTCTTGCCCAATATATGCTGGCTTTGCTTGTATCAACACCCAACTCTTTAAGGCGTTGCATCTGATCGATAGATAAAACTTGATTTTTCATAATTCAATCCTCCATAATATCTAACAAGTCGTTTAAATATGCCCATTTTATTATTTCATTGAAACGATACAGAATACATCCCGGACGAGACGATATAAAAATTTGATCTTCTTGAAGAATACCCATAAGTTTTCCTTTCTCATGAACACAAACAATAAGTTCACCAACTTTAGGTTTTACTTTTTTATCGTGCCATACAGAATCTATAAACCAACCAACACCCTCTCTAAAGGCAACTGCAACACTGTTTAGATTTATATTGCTATGGAAATTTCCTTCTATCAATTCTACCTCTCGTTTATATTCAAAAGATGCTTTTATTATATCTTCTCTTTTCATATTTATTCCACTAATTCAATTGTAAATTGTCCAAACGGTATATATTCTCTCAATTTAGATATTGCTCCATCCTTCTTTGCTTTCATAAGAATAGGAACAACTTCATTGCTTACAATTTCATATCCAGTTACATAAGCGAACTTCTTTTCTTCTGGAATTGTTTTTGTTTTACTATCACATAAAATTCGGACTGTGTGAGCAGGAATAGTCAAACAAACTTTACTTCCAATAGGGAACTTTTGATTAGATGATATGTATTCTTTCTTTAATCTTATCATCTTTTGTTTCCAATTATCAATCTCGAATTGAATTTCCGCTTTTCGTGTTTTAAAATATGATTTATCCATGATGCTCAGTTATTTTAGTTATTAGTTAAATACAACTTATTCGATATGTATGTTCATCAATCATATCATTACCGATAATCTCAGTTAGTTCAAAGAATCTTGTAGCTGGGCAAACATAACCTTCAATCTCTATACAAAGACCGTCACTCGGTATATAGGCACAACCTACATTATCATTCCAGTTTATATGCTTTTGGGCTACTTTAGCTACTTTATCGCAAGCTGATAAGTATTCAGCATATTTACTATTTGCTCTTTTAATTTTCTTGAATAGTGTATTGTTCATATCATTCTCTTATTACTAAGTACACAGTTCCCACTAATTTACCATATTTCTCTACAGTATCTATTATATTGGACATATCACCGTCAGTAGTGTTAGCCAAAGTAAAAGCTGCCACTATCTTTCCATATATCTCATCAGAAACAAGGTAAACCCTATCATTAACCATTATATGTTTCATGATATTAATAGTCTATTTCTCTTACAACTGCTATGATAATAATTTCAATAGCAAGAACGATCATGCCAACCCAAAAATGAAATTCAAACCCAATTGCACATAGCGATACGAATAACAACGCAATTCCGCATCTTCCCAAAAATTTATTCCAATCTATCATAACTTTTCTTCATATTGTTTATGATGAACTTTTTCTCTATCCGTATAGTAATCTCTTTCGATCAAATCCATAAGTTCCGACATACTTTCCGAATTATCGTCAGAAGATTTACCTTTAAAGAAATACCGCATATATTCTGCAAGTCCTTTTGCAGCTTCATGAAACGCTTTTTCTTTAGCTTTCCATTCATCGGTAGGAACAAATCCTCTTTCTTTGAAATGAAGTAAATACAAGTCCAGATAATATACAGACAAATCTGCCATATTGAGAGAAAGATTGAGTGTCTTTGCTGCCCAAGAAACAAGTGATTTTTCCAAATTTTGTTCTTGGTAATAGAACTTGTCTTTGGATTTCAGGTAATCCAGTTCTTCTTGCAGACGTATTCTTTTTTGATTCAGAAAAGAAATTTTTGCCCAATTTCTTGTACTTCTTGCTTTACTGATTTCTCTTTGAACTTCCCTTAGTTCAATAGAAACTTCTGTTTTTGTTCTGTCTTTTGTTTCCATATTTTGTTGTTTTTGAGATGATTATATTATTCTACATCAAAAAGTTGATCCATAAAAGCAAGTTCCTTTTTCAAGTCTTCTTCGTTATTGAATCTAACTTTTATGCTGCCAAAAGAAGTTTTGAACAGGAGGTAATATACATTTTCATCGGGACGGGAAACAGGTTTGTATTCCCGGAACATAGTCTTTTTGATATAACTGTTTCCTACTTTCACAAAATCTGAAAATGTTTCTATCAAACGTTCTTTAATCGAAACCATTTCTTTATTGTCTTTGAAAGGAATAATTTCTTCTTTTCCTCTTATCTTTATGGAAAGAAAAGGCGAGGTGTTTGCTGTTTGATCTTGAAACTTGAAATAAGAAACAGTTTGTTTGGGCAATCTTCTGTTTTGTAAGATAAAATAAGTCATTGTGATACAGTAATTTAAAAAATGAGATAAAACACGGCGGAAGACGACGAATCATTCCGCCGTGAAACTTAAAAATATGGAAACGTTGGATTATCGTTCTTTAGGATCGTCTTTTGTTCCTATCAAATGTTCGTTTCCTTCAAAAGGAATACATTCATCCCACATACCGGAAGAGGTAAAATATTTGCCTTCTTTTGAAGTATGAGAAAACAAACAACAATGCCAAGTATCAAATATCCCTTTCTCAGAATCTTTTGCAAGCACTTTTTGAAAAGGCTGGAATTTTGGTGTTTCCTGAACCTTTACCGCAACATATAAAGGTATTGAAATTACATGACAAACAGAAATAGGTTTCTTTGCAGAATTGAAAATAAAAGGATTGTTAGTTGCAATAGAATTTTTAGTTATATCCAAAGGTTTCAATTCGTATTTTCCCAATTCAAGCATCCATTCATAAAACACATAAGGAAGATCATTTAAATAGATACCTCCTGTATCCTCTACTTTTTCAATAACTAAGCATTTTCCACAAAGTTCACTTAATACCTTTGTGAATGAGCAACTGTAACCGGTCACTGTTACATTCCCTTTTTCGTCTTTGTTATTGTTGTACCAATCAAGACTTTTGATCCGTACAATGTCACCTTCTTTAAAATTTGTTTCCATACTTTTAGTTTTAATTTTGTTTGTTACTATAAATAAATCAATCCTTCTTCTCATCGCCAAATAAGTCTTTTGGAGAAACATCAAGAATATCAGCTATTTCTTTTAACCGATTCATGGTAGGATTCCCATTCAGACATCTATAAAGAGATTGTCTTGTTACTCCTAATTTTTCTGACATCTGGGTCACAGAAATACCTTTTTCTTGCATAATCTCTTTAATTTTTAATCCATTTTTTTGCATTAAGTTTAAAATCGTTTTCTTTATTCTGCCGCAAATGTAACACTTTAATGTTACATGACAAAATATAATGTTACATTTTTGTCGAAATTCAGTCAAAAACTTTTAGTGTTAAAATAACACCAACTAAAATGACTGCGATAGGAACAACGATCATCTCATTGTCGGATACACATATCTTCGCTAATCCATCTGTTACAAGATACATCATCACCGACTTAACCAATCTGCTTTCTGTTTTCCTACCTTTTCTCATGTTGATGCAAAGATATATGTAACAGTATAATGTTACAACACTATTAACATTTGTTAAAGTATTTGTTTTTAAATAGGAGAGGACTTACTTTTGAAAACAAAAAGTACAGCTATGGCTACATATCAAGAAAGACTGGAAGCAGCTAAAGTAAAACTGCAAAAGATTTATCCGAACGCAACAATAGAACAAACCATTGACGATAATGGGAACGCTATTTGGAGAACAGTTGTGCCGGGAGTGAAAATCATCGAAAGTATGAATGTAAATGCTTTGGAAATCGTAGTAGAAAATCTTCGACAAGCTTACAGAGCTAAGTTGGGGGTGAAAAGAAATTGACAATAGATGAATTGAATGAAGTAATTATATCATTGGCGATAAACAGTAATTGAAAGGGATGCTTGCGAAAGTGTCCCTTTTCCTTTATCTTTGAAGCGGTTAATTAACTCAAAATAAATCACATCATGAACAAAATTTTATTGACATTGGCTTTTATGTTCTCCTATGTCGCCTGTATTTTTGCACAAGGGGAACTTCCAGAAGAAACAGTAGATTACGCTGCAAATTTCGCTACTTTTGCAGGAGTAGTGGGTGTTACAGCAGTCGTAACCGAATTTATCAAGAAACTTTTCAAAGTAGAACCTTCCGAATGGGTACAACGGATCATCTCTTGGGTGATCGGTATCGGACTTGGAATGTTTGGCTGGGGATTCAATCTTGGAATGTTTGAAGGTCTGGATTGGTGGCAAGCACTCTTATGGGGATTTGGAGCAGGATTAGCATCGAACGGCGTTTTTGATTCCGGGCTTATTGAATGGCTGTTTGGATTGTTTACCAAGAAAAAGGAATAATCTTCTTCATCACACTTTTGTTTTTATTGGTTCAGGCGGGGCGAAAGTTCCGCCTTTATTATACTATACATTAATATATACAGCTATGACAATAGACGAAAAATATACAAAACTGAAAAGCATTTTCTTTAAAGATTTTGTAGTAGTGGCAGAGAACTACAATTGCCGAGGAACTAATATCCCGGCAAGTAAAATGACAAAGAGTAACACAACAGGGTTGAAAGTCTTATATTGGGGAGACGGGACGATCAACATGGCAGAATACCTACATTATTTATATGTAGAAGCTGTGCTGGGGGATAAATCTTGTGTAGATAAAATTTACTGGTGTCTTAAATCAATAGAAAGACTTTCTTTGAGTGTCTATGAGGATGAAAAGATGAAGAATCCAAAAGTATATTTTAAATACGAGCCTGGATTCTTCCTTAGAGACGACATATCGGTAAATTCAAAAGACCTTTTTAATGCTTACAAAATAGAAAGCGGTTACTCGAACGGTATCGAACTTGAAAATGAAGACCCCTGCTTTTCTCCTTTTGTATCACAAGACCAAATTTGGAACTTACTTCCATCTCTTACATTAATAGCGGAGGGGATGGAAGATCACAAAACAGGCATTTTAGCAAAAGAAATACTGAAAAACATCCTTTCCTATGTTTCTGATCACGGACATACCATTTACAATCCCTATTTCAGTGCATTGAAACATTTTTGGACGTACCTTCCTTCTATGAACACAGAAAAAGTAAAACCATGGGATAGGGTGTATGATAGGAACATTCATTTGAAATACACTGTAAAGGTAAAAAGAGGTGCGAACAATTGGTATTTTGCTTATGGATTTAGAAAAACCCTCAAAAAATTTGTACCGGAAGCGAAATTGAACGGATTTATGACCTTTTTGTACGGTGTCTGGTACATTCCTTTCATTTTCCTTGCTGATAGGGTGTATTTCCCTATTGTGACACGGTTCGGAGTAAAAAGAAAGGACAATTCCTATTACTGTATGTCCTCTGCTGGTGATGTTTGGTATTCAGGTAGGAAAAGTTACCTCAAAAGAGTATGCAAAAAGTTCAATGAGGATAAAGAGTATACTTTTCCTGCACTTGCAGAGTGTCTAAAACAAGAAAAGTGGCAATATATTGACATAGAAGCATTGGAAAAATGGCTGAATGATTATGAATTTGATGAAAATTCGTTGGAATCACCCGTCAAATTCCTAACTTTGTCATGTTACTTGAAGTTAGTCCAATCGCTTGCTTAGACAACAATTTTTCATGCTTTTTCTCCCGTTCTTCTTTATTGAGGGACGGGAGTTTTTGTTTCCATTAACGAGAGTGTAACACTAAAATGTTACATTTTAAAGTAATTTAACTCCATAGACTGCATTTTGTACAAAAACGATATTACTTTTGCAGCACAATCAAGTAACAACAATAAAATAACAAATTATGAAACCTTTCGATTTAGAAGAAGCAAAAGCAGGCAAACCCGTCTGCACAAGAGATGGTAGGAAAGTAGAAATTATTTCTTTTGAACACCCGATTAAAGGCTATCCCATCTTAGCAAAAGTATTTTTCGGTAAAGATGATTATGAAGAATTTACCTTTACAGAAAGTGGAACGTTTTTCGTTGCTGGTAAAGAAAGTGAAGCAGATTTAATGATGGCAGAAGATGAAATAGAAATTCCTTCACTCTGGACACAATCTTGTACAGAAGAAAACACAAAGATCAATTACATAATCAAAAACTAAAAAAGTATGGAAACAAAAATGACGGAAAGACAAGCATTGCTTTATGAGGTAAGAAAGAAAAAGCCGTTCCGAGCTTTTATCATGACCTGTATGTGGGGTGGATTTGGGCTTTATTATACCGGTAAACCCATTATCGCATCCATCCTGACCATCTGTACCCTGTACAATATTTTAGGGGCTGTAGTGACCTTATTTAAGGTCGATCTGGTAAACTGTGTCGAACACCTACTTTGGTTTACAGGATTTTGGATTTTTTCAATCCTGATAGCAGTTCCTCTGGCCGAGGACACAAACAACAATATCAAACGTGAAATCATTAAAAACAACAAATAACATGAAAAGAGTAATTTTTATTAGTGTATTATTTACACTTATTTCGATGTGTGGCTGTAAACAGGAAACCTCCAAAGAATCAGAAGTTACCAAAGAACAAGAAACCTCCAAAGAATTGAACACCTATCAAATTATGGATATTCAATTTAAAATATTGGACGTTTCTTCTAAAGATTCTTTAGTTGAGGAAGCCGACAAACTCATTCCAAAAGAATGCTACGATGAAAGGGTTACTTTGGATTCTGATGAAAAATCCGTAGAATATAAACTCAATACCGGTTATCAGATAAATGTGAATGAAGTTTTTGATGAAAAATTAGGCGTAGTTCCTTCTATAAGCCTTAAAACAAAGTTCGATATTTACGATATGAAAGATATGAAAACCTTTATGGACGGGATTATGGATTATCTGAAAGAGAAGAAAGGGCTAAAGAAAGAAGGGATAGTCGAAGATATAAACAAACCGGATTACAAAACTGTCGCTTTCTTTTGGGATGGTGGATTTAGTTTAATTGAATTGAAACAAAACGGAACGATTGGGCTTGATCTCATCTTTACCAACTATTACGACATGAACAAACAGAAAAAGAAATAGGAATATGGAAAGGAAAGTGAAATATTTTATAAGCAAAAGAAGAAGGCTCTTATACCTATATTATGAATGGGATGGAGATGTAATGGAAGCGTTTCTGTCAAACTTCTTTCTGCGAGGTATGGATGTGGAAATTATTCCCAAAGAACAAAACAGATCAAATGAAGAATTATTGATGGTAGGGTTTGCTCCAGGAAAGAGATTCCTATTAAGAATAGGTGATGGTATTCTACGTGATCCTAATTGGAGAGCTGCCAGACGAATGAGAAGAGAATATGGCAGGAATCAAAATCCTTTTCCCGGTCTTGTGGAAGTAACAGACGAAGAAAAGATACGATACATAGAAGAACAAAAAGAAAAAGGAATTATCAAATTCGACAAATCATTTGTAGAATCTTTACTACCTTTGGACAAAAGAGTGGAAAACGAAACAAAAGACCAAGAATTTTAATCATAGTATATGTATAGATTAAGTTCTGATCATCAAAAAGGGTAGGAACTATTGAGAAATACCTTCCTACCCAAATTTCAAAAGCAGACATAGTGTGTTAAATCATAATCTTCACCAAAGCCTCAACAGTTTTTCAAATTTATTCTTTACTATTCGATGGGTGGGTAGCAGTCATTTGATTTGCTACCCATTTTCTTTAACAACCCTTTCCATCATGCTGCCTACCCCTTCGGGGCGGCTTTGTAGGGGAAATGGCATTCCCTCACTTTGTTCGGTCATTGGAAAATAAATTTTCCCTACAGGAATATATATATACTATCGTATATACATATCATTACAATATACATAAAGTATATCAATGATTGAAGGAAAAATCGAAAATTCGGGAATAGGAGTATTCCCTCATTCTTTCGGATTTTTCCGATTCACTTCCCAAATATTTTTGGTAGAAGTATTTCCTATTAAGAAAGAAAAGATGAATAAGGGAAAGGTAAAATAGGAATACTCCTATTAAAGAAAAAGAGGAAAAATACACGCATGTGTACGTGAAAGGAAAATTAGAAAACAAGACTTAGGGATGGAGGGTGGGGAGGAGACCCTACGGGCGCGCGAGAGACGGATGCTGTGGCGGTGCGCCTTGTGGTACATTTTCCGCGCTGTTTCTTGCTTTTGTCAGTTTTTATTTGTACTTTTGTGGCGTAATCTACGTTTTGATGTAGTTTACGCTCTAATAAAGATCGTAAGATAAAGTTCATATAAAAACTTTTAAATGAATGAAGGAATGTTGGGAAACATTCCTCTTTTTTTATGTAAAAGTTTGTTTGTCGCTTTTTTTGTTATTATTTTTGCGGTGTGAGACAACATATAATAATAATTCAATATTTATTAAAAGTTTTTTTGTATGAACAGTTGTTATACAACAAATTACTTATTAAGGTCTGACTTAGAACAAGCAGCCTTCCGTAAAAGAAAATCCTCTATTAAATTGGATATTTTGAAGAAAGAAGTAGAACTTGTACAACAAGGTTTTATGGAAGAAGAAATATCCGAAGCAAAAGAAAAAATGTGGAAACAAGGAAAACATGGCAGTCTTGAAAAACTTTCTTTCTCCTCTAAAGAAGATATTATAGACTTTTTGAGAGAAACTTTTGGAAATGTTTCTCGTAAAGTTGCTTTAAAGATATTGGAAGATAATACACCTCAAATCAAAATAGTTTCAAGGAAAATTATTAAAAAAGACTCTTATTTCCCTTGGAAACCCAGCAAAACAATAAAAACCTACCATTTTGAAATAGAAAATAGGGTTATTTATGAAGATATGTTTAATATACCAGCATGTCTTTTACGCCCTATCAAAGCATTTAAATACACTCAAAATTTTAAGAATAGTGAGTTAAGACTTGGTTTGAAAGAAAGAACTCTTTTGATATATTTGGAAAACAATAGACGGATTTTTTATCATAATTGGGAAGTAGCAAAAAAAGAAAATCCTTCTATTAAGTGGAAACCATCTTTGTATTTAAGCCAAAAATCAATGGCAGAAGATTTGGGGTGGTCGGTTGAGCAAGTCAAGTACAGTATGAAAAAATTGAAGCTCTATTTTGGTAAAGATTTTTACAGAGAGCGTACAGAAAAAGAAGAACAGTCTCGTAAAATAAAAGGTTGTTGGAATTTTCAAATTAACCTTCCTCCTATGCGTAAATGGAATGCTATTATTATGAAGAAAATTGTTATGTACACGAAAAGTGCAGGGGATTCTGTTTTAAAAAAGCGTTTTCCTCTTGAAACTTATCGTTATCTCGTCTCAGCACAGCGTAGAACAAAACAGTATGATTGCTATGCAGAAAATTTTATGAATGATAGTAACAAAGAATATGAGCGATTATGCAGTCTTGCGAGTAGAATAAGGTCTTATTTACAGGAAAAGAAGGAAGTTACTGCCGACTTTTTAAAATCTCTTATATTTGACAAACGTCCACTTACTTACAGAAAGCGAGTACCACAACCTATTGTCAGAAATTATTATCGAAAACTTTATAAAGCTGCGTAAAATCATGGCAAACAAATTACCTAACATTAAAAACAAATTTTCCATGACGGAAGAAGAAAAGAAAAACGTATTGGCTTTCTATAACGTTTCAGAAGAACAAAAGAAAGCGATCGTAGAGAGTTATAACGGCAACCCGGAAGGATACAAGGCTTCTATCAGGAAGATGTCGGAAAAGGAACGTGAGGTATCCCTACTGATAGCTTCTGCATGTGGGATAGATATTAAGGATATTTGATATGTATGGTATAGAAGAAAAGATAAAACAATATGGCTTTTCGGAAGATTTGTCTAATAAAGTTAGACATTCCGTTTCTGTATTAAGAAAGAGTGAAGAATTTGCTTTGAGATTTTATGATAAAGGCTTTTACCTTGCTTTTAGCGGTGGTAAAGATTCACAAGCATTGTATCATGTAGCAAAGTTGGCTGGGGTAAAATTTGAAGCTCGCATGAATATGACTACCGTTGATCCGGCTTCTGTAGTTTCTTTTGTAAAAAGAGAATACCCGGATGTTATAAGACATGTACCGGAAATGAATTTCTTTGATCTTATCTTAAAGAAAAAGAAATTACCTTCAAGAACGTATAGATTTTGCTGTGATGTTTTAAAAGAAAGGGGAGGTGGCGGTACAGTTACTTTAGTTGGTATAAGAGCAGAAGAATCTGTTAGACGTGCAAAAAGAGAAGAAATAGGAACAAGTAAGCGTAAATACAACCTTTCTTTCGATCAGTGGGATGAGCATAAGGAGCAAATGGTATCTTGTGTGGGTGGAAAAGATAAAGTCATTATTTCACCTATTTTGTCATGGACGGAAGACAATGTTTGGGAGTTCTTAAATAAAATGGGGATAAAACATTGTGATTTGTACGATAAGGGAGAAAAGAGAATAGGATGTATTTTGTGTCCTATGTCTAATGTAAGGGAAATGCTTACTTACCCATTTAAATATCCGCATCAAACAAAGCGTTTACTTGAAGTTATTGAGATATTATATAAAGAAGGATCATTTTTTAATGAGTATAAGGAGTTTACGCCAAAATTGATATTGGCTTGGTATTTGTCAAAAAGAACTGTTGAAGATTTTAAAGGATTAGTTTTAAGGATACAGAAAGGAACTTTTAAACCAGATAAAGAGAATAAAGAGTTGTGGGATAAGTTTATAGATTATTTTGATTTGAAAAATATTAAGTTGTAACAATATTTAACATCAAAAATTGCAATTATTGAATACAAAAGTTGTATGTTTGCAGTCGAGATGAGATAGCTTAAAAAGTTGAAGTTTGGGAAGTGATTCGCGATAGCTTCCCTTCTTCTTTTTGAAGGCTATGTGAGGTTGATGGGAAATGACTTTAGGGTGTTTCCCAAAATTAAGGAGTTAATGCTACATCTTCGGATGTGAAGTATGGAAGTGCCGGCTCCCCCATAGAAGTATAAACCGATACGATAAGTCCTGCAACACTGGCATTAAGGCTTCCTATGGGATGTTGTGAGATAATGGTTTCTCGTGAGAAAGGCTTCTTTTGAAGTAACACTGTTCACCGCGTCTTTGAACGTAGCTGTAAGCTCCTTCTTCTAAAGGCTTTGCCGTTACCTTTGATCCCTGTGCGGAGGGAGAACGGCACTTGTAAGCGATATGAGTACAGTTGCCGCACCAATATAGAAAATGTCGCTTACAAGTTTTTCTTTTTAAATTGTTCTTTTATAGGAAAAAAGTTATACTTTTGTATGTGTTGAATTATAAATAGGTGATTAGTATAACTTTGCACCAGTTTATGTTAATCATCAATTTTATTAACGATACCGGTGGTGCACCGGGAATTTAAGCATGTGGAGAGACCTCTTTAGAAATTATTACGGGTTGATGGTTTCAACAATGTCCCTATGAAGCGTGAAAATATACTTTTGGTGCAAAGAAGTGTATAAGCACCCAATTACGTCCATGAGTGTACAAGAATTTCCTATAAATGAATTTTTAATCCTTGCAGAAAAGAACAACTGGGAGGTTTATTCGTTGGAACAGGTGAAAAACTTTGCTTCTGACGTTGTAAAAAGCATTGATCCAATTGAGCAGGAACATGGAGCTATTGACTTTGTGTCCCTGAATCGTGTTGTTGTGGTTGACGAAAACTTCAACAAATCTGTTGTATATTATAGAGAATCACAGATTGAGTGGAAGGATGCTGACCAAGAAACAATCGAAAAAGCCGGAGCAACCGGACTTCCTGTAAAAAACAAATTGGGTTTCTATAAAGATACCCCTGAAAACCGCCGAAAGGGAATTGTGGGTATGCCTTACAAGAAAGATACCGAGTATAAAAAGAAGAAATCAGAATCCGATAAAACTGACAAGAAAGAGTAAGCCTTATTGAGCGATGGAAAGAAAACAGAGAGTACATTATTTAAAGGCTTATTTGGGTAGCTTCTGTTATCCATTGCTTGTCGCTATTCCCCTTTCTCCTATTGTGGATTTAATAGAAAAATACATATTCAAAGATTGGGAGTTCTTGAAATTCCTTGTAGTGTTAATTGTAGTAGATACACTTGTTAGTTGGGTGTTCCATTTACGACAGAAAGATTTTTCTTCTAAAGGTATTGGAATGATCTTTACTAAACTTTTTGTATATGCTTGCTTGTTGGTTGTAGCGCATGTATTGGGAGGCTATACGATTAACGGAGAATCTACAGAAACATTTACTTGGTTCCGGTCTTTGATGTGCACGGCTCTTATAGTAAGAGAGGCTGTTTCTATTGTGGAAAATTCCGGTAAGATAAACCCCAATCTTGTGCCTTCATGGATAAAAAAATATTTAAGGGACTTTGACGAGAATGGGTTCTTGAAAACGAAGGAAAGGATGAATAATAACACTCCTTCTATTTAGATGTATAGAAACTAAATTTTTTGAAATATGAGACTGTATAGATTTGTAAAGACAGACGATAAAATTGATGTAGTGGTTGCTACTGATGGTTCTTGCGGACAGAAAAGAGTATTTATTACTGAATCGCCGCGAGGTGTGGTGGTTCCCGGTCAGACTGGTGCTACAGACGATCAAAAAGAAGGAAGTGATTCTTTTCTTGCTTTGGGTTGGAAGTGGAATGTAGGCGAAACGGTTCAGCACGAAGATTTGGTTGACTTTGCGGAAGAAAATGGTTTGACACTTACCATTGAACCGCAGGAAATTAACGATATTGTTACTGCCTCTGCTGAATGGGATGCGGAAAACAATTTGGTTATTACTGCTGTATCGGAACTTAATCAGTCCAAAGAGGTGGAAGCTGTATTCCCCAATACTGTAGATTTGGCTGAATCGGCTACTCGTTTTGGTGAGATCACAAATGGTGGACACTCTATCAAGGGTAAAATCTTAAATTCTTGGACGTTAACTTTGGCTGATCTTGGTTTGGATGCTAAAGAAGAATTGGAGATTGTTTTGTTTGCAAATGGCGGTGTTCAATCCTTTAATCTTGCGGCTTCTGCCGATTAAGCCTTATGATGCGGATTTTATTTACAAATTCAGATAGTAGCAAAAGTTTGACTGTTATAACTGATGGTATTGACAGTCAGATGAACATTTTTGCTACAGAAACACCTATTGGAGATATTGACTATTTTAAAAGTCTGGGTATCTCTATAGAGGCAGGTGTGACGTACAATCTGGGCACTTTTAAAGAATGGGCATGGACAAATCTTTTGAAAGTGGTAGCTTATCCAGAAGGTTTGCAAGAGGAAGCTATGGTGTTGGTGGATGATGCGGACATGGAAGTGGTTTATTCTTTGTCAGTAGACCCTACATCTTTGAGTTTCCCGGCAGAAGGCGGGACACAAAAATTGACTTCTATCACTTCTGTAAAACAAATTCATGTAGATAATGTTCCTGTTGGTAAGCCTACGAACGTTCCTTACACAACAGCCGTTAATGGAGATGGTTTTTCAAAAGGTAATTCTGATTTGGAAGTGGTTGCGTCAGAAAATCCTACAGAAGCAGCCAGAAATGGAACATTGGTGATTACGCAGTCAGAAGGAAACAAGACGGTTAGCGTTACTTTGACACAGGTAGCACCGTCAGCAGTATAATTTTTGATTTTAGTATGAGTAGGAAAAAGCAGAAAAATAATAAAGGAGGGAAGCCGGACTTTACCAAAAGTCTGGCGAGCCTTTCTTTGGAAGATATTGTAGGATTGCAAAAAACACTTCCTACTATACTCCAATCTAAATTACAACAGATGTCTCGATCAGACGATTTAGGGGATTTGGTGAAAGCTAATCTCTATATGGATAATGCTAATCAGAGACAAGACAGCGTAAAGGCTGTATTTTTTAATCCAGACGAAGCGAGCGATACGGGTAGGGGGTACAAAGACCCTAATTTTTACGGCTCTATGCCGTTTGAGGTGCTTCGCCGGATGGGAGATATTTTTGTTATCCGGGCTGTTGTCAACACTCGTGTGGAGCAAGTTCAGAATTTCCTTCATTTTAGTATTGACGAACAGAAAGAAGGATACACTATCAGAAGGAAAAGAAATCCTTTTGAAAAGGCAAGTCCGGAACAATCAAGAGAAGATCAGATAAAAATCAACTATATTAGAAAGTTTTTAGAAGAAGGCGGTTTTCATGATAAATGGGAATCGTTTGATACATTTCAAGATTTTGGAAGAAAGGTTGTGTTTGATAGCCTTACTCTTGATCAGCTTGCTTTTGAAATAGTAAGAGACAGGTCTTGGAATTTGGCTCGTTACCGGGCTGTGGATGCTTCTTTGATACGTTTTCTTGATAGCATTGATCCAAAGTTCCGGGAAGAATTTGAACAGTATCGGTTTAAAGGCTATTTGCCAAAATATTGTATGTGTTGGCAGGGACAGATCATGGAGAATCCTGTTACACACGAAAGTGTTATTTTTTATCCCTGGGAATTGGGCATCGGTATCCGCAATAAATCCACCAACATCTATAAAAATGGGTATGGCACGTCAGAACTGGAAACATTGTCCAGTGTTATGACGTGGATTTTGTGGGGGTTTGAATACAACGGAAATTATTTTAGCAAAGGTTCACAACCTAAAGGAATTATTAACGTTAAGAATCCAAACATCTCTCCAGCTTCTTTGAATGAGTTTAGACAGGCATGGCAGCAGACAATGGTGGGTACGTCTAACAGCCATAGAACTCCGATTATCAATGGGTTAGACCTTCAATGGGTTGATTTATCCAAAAACACCAACCGGGACATGGAATTTAGTGAGTGGGTGAAATTCCTACTTGTTATGACTTGTGCTGTCTATCGTATTGACCCGTCAGAACTTGGTTTTCAATTCAAAGATCAGACAAATATCTTTGGACAAGCTGGACAAAAGGAACGTTTGCAACATTCAAAGGACAAAGGATTAAAACCTATTCTTGTGTTCTTACAAGAGGTGATCAATTATTATCTTGTATCAGAACTGGATGAAGATTTTGAATTTGTCTTTACAGGTGTAGATGCGGAAGATGAAGGAAGGCAGGTTGAGATTGATGCTAAGAAAATTCAAAACGGTATGGTTTGTTTGGAGGATATTTTTGAAAAATACTCTGGACGTAAATTCAACCCGGAAACCGATACCATCTTGAATCAATCCTACCAACTTCAAAGACAATATCAGATGCAGCAAGCTATGTATGGAGGTGATACAATGAATGAAGAAGTGGATCGACAAATTGCGTCAGAAGACAAAGAAGATACACAGAAATCATTCGATTCTAACCCCATCATGAGTGCCGCGATGTCTTACATTGAAAAGAACTGGGGAGAAAAGTAATTTATGAATGTGAGATATGTCAAAAATATCAAGGTCGAAAAGATGCCTTTGGTGTCAAATATACACCATCATGTTGACCCTATGCGTTATCCAAAAGTACAAGAAGGGTATGAAGGTATGGCGCAGGTTATCTTTTCGACACAGATAAACAATATGTTGATGGATTTGACAAAGAAGATGGTGCAACAAAAATCAAAGTAAGTATGCTATTTACACCGGAAGAAATACAGCAGTTGTTTTTCATTGTTGATTACCGTATTGCTCGTGTAATTGCCGATGTGTTGGGGAAGGAATATCTTTCTCAAGAAGATATAGATATGCTGAAAAGATTTGATTTTGATTTAAAGACAGAAGTTCTGAAAATACCACCTTATTGGCAAGCATTCATATTTGGGCGTTTGGCAGCAATTCTTACTCCTGCACAGTTATCTTTTCTTAACTTCAATGACCTTCGGCAATATGTCGAAAAAGAACAATACCCGGAACTTACTTCAAGAGAAAAAGCGGAATATAATGCTGCGGCTATGCGTTCTTATTCTTATATAAAAGGAATGGGAACACGTATAAAAGATTCTCTTTCTTCTACCATTTCAGAAGAAGAAATGAAAATAGCAGTGGCAGAACGGGAGAGGGAAGTCGAAACAGCTATTAGGGAAGAATTGACGGAAGGTGTTCTGAAAAGGAAATCCGTACAATCCATTGTTAGCTCATTGGGACATAGGTTGGACGAATGGAATAGGGATTGGGGGCGTATTGTTGCCACTGAAATGGAGAACATCTTTCAGATAGGGATAGCGCAGACGATCATGAAAGAGCACGGTATCCATGCAAAAGTATATAAGGAAGTGTTTCCCGGTGCTTGCCGGATGTGCCTTAATGCTTACACAACGGCTGGTGCAGGCTCTAAGCCCGTTATTTTTGATTTGTCCGAATTGATTGCCAACGGTACTAACATAGGTAAAAAGTCAAAAGACTGGAAGCCTGTTTTAACAAATATTCACCCTTTTTGCAGGTGTATGTTAAGACATGTTCCAGATGGATATGAATGGGATGACAAAACACAGTCATTTGAACCTAAAAAAGTAGATGAAAGTAAGCGGGTTCAGAGAAAATCAAAGGTAAAAATAACTGTAGGTACAAAATATTTCGAAGTGTAATGAAACAAAGAACGATTTTTAATTCCAGTTTTATCAGTATTCTTACTATAGATGGTTCAAAATGGATAAAGGACATCCAAGTAGGAAATGTGATAAAAACCGTTTCCGGTTACAGAAGGGTGACAAAGGTTATCCAGTCTGAACTGTCTTCTGTTCCTCGTATTTTTGATATATGCTACGTTACGGAAGATGAAACTCTTGAAAAGGGATACCGTGAAGATGCTTTACATAGAGTGGTAGACGGCTCTTACGTTTTGTGCCATAATAAAACAAAAAGAGTGGATAAGATAAAGCCGGGCGATGTTCTTATGCTTAAAAATGGATGTAAGGGCAAAGTAACCAACATTATACAGATACCTATTGCAAATGTTTCGCAATATTTCTATACCTTTGAACTTGACAAGCCGGACTTCTATTTTGCAGATAATGTCTGTGTACCGGATGCGACAATTTGTAAAGACAAAACAAAATAATTTTTGATATGGGTTTAAATTTGAAGGCGTTGCTCGGATTGCAGACGCAAAATGAAAAAATAGCTGAATACAAAAGACTTCTTAAAAAAGGAAAAGAGATAAGCCAAGAGATAAGTTCACTTGGTGAAATTTATTCTATTCAGAAGTCGCAGTATGATGAACTGAAAGGGAGTGAAGATGCTGATGCAGTTGCAAAGGCAGAAAGTTGTTTTAATGAGTTTTTGAAGCAACAGTCTAAGGATTTAATGGACGTATATAAAAGAAGAAGCTCTATCCAGAAATCCATTGCAAAGTTGGAAAATGACGAAGAATTTGCTGAAATGGCAAAAGATATTCGCCAGCTTGAAAACTGTCGTGAGTTATGGAGACAGGGTTTGATCAAGAAATCTGTTTACTTCGATTTATTTAAGGCGAAACAAGGTAAAGTTCAGTTTGCGGACGTGCTTGTTTTTAGAGGTGACAAACTTCTTATTTTGAATCGTGTGGGAGAAAAGGGTGCGGTTTCAAACGATTGGTGCATTCCAGGCGGACATGTTGATCCGGGAGAAACTTTTTTGCAAGCTGCAAAAAGAGAACTGTTTGAGGAAACAGGTATTGACATGTCGGAAGAACTTTTGATGCCGGTTGGCAAATACATCCCAAAGAGAAAGGGCATTGAAATTCATTATTTCATGTGCTACATTGACCCTGACGCGCCAGCAAACATTCTTGTGGACGGAGAAGAAGAAACAGGTAGTGAATGGATCAATCCTCACACTGAACTTGACCAATATAATTTCATTTTTGATATGAAAGATAATATCAAGCGTATTCTTGGTATCGAAGTGCCGGATGAATTTCAATTGGTGATGAAATCTTTCAAAGAGGGTAAAATTTCAAAGGACATATTCACCTCCTATTGTGAAAAGAATCCTGAAAAACTTGAAAAGTCGGCAAACAAAACTTCTTTTACGCATGAAGAAAGAAAGGATTTGGCAAAGAAAGGTGAAGCAATGCCCAATGGCAAATATCCTATTCGCAATCGGCAGGATTTGAAAGATGCTATTCGTTTGTCCGGTAGTTCTTCTATGTCGAAAGAAGAAGTAAAGAAATGGATCAAGAAACGGGCAAAGGAGCTTAATCTGGAAGACGAATTGCCGGAAGACTGGAAAGTAGAAAAAACTATGGATACAGCAGACGCACATGTATTGCAGCGTGAATCTTTGGATGGTGAAACCAAAAATATTGTTCGTACAGAGGATGGTGTAGGCGAAGGTATTGAAAAGGCTATTACTTTCAAGAGAACTATCTATGAAGAAAAAGAAGTCGAAGTGGTAGAAGAGCTGAACAAATGCACTTACGGTGAGTTTCATATGAATTTCTTTGATAATGATGGTGGAAAAGGAGATAAGTTTGCTGATTTTTTAGGCATACTTCAAAAGGTAACTTGTCTTGGTAAACCTTTTTCTATTGTTATTAAGACAGAAGAAAATGGGGAACAAGAATGGAAATGGAATGGTAAGTTTCGCATTGAAGGCACTACCAAAACAGAAAACATCCGAAAATCGACAGAAGATGAATTGTCTGTTGAAAATGGAAATACCGAAGAAATCGAAAAGTCCAAAAAGACCGATAAGAGTATTTTCAACACTTATCTCAATTTTCTGGAAGGAACTAAAACACGTCTTAAAAATATTCATTGGGGTGAGGAAGATAATTCCAAGCATGTCTATCTCGATGAACTTTCAGAAGAAGTTTCAGAATTTGAGGATAAGATTGCGGAAGCCGGGCAATCGGGATTCGGACGATTCAAAGACGGGGAAATCCAAGGGGATGAAGTGAAAGAGGATGATCCGGTTGCTATTTGCCAAATGATATTCGACAAAACGATTGAGTTCAGAAAAGAACTTGCTGAAAAGGATGAATACATTGGCGAGGTAAGCTGGATTGATGATTTTCTTGCAACACTCAAACAGTCTAAATATAGATTGCAATTGCATTAAGGAGTTTGGAGATAAATTACGATAATAATTAATAAAAGTTAAAATATTGAGTTATTGTGATTTAATTCTAATTTTGCAGTATTTTTGAGTGTTATAAATACGTTTATTTCAATTTCAACCAATCAAAATGTTTGATAGTTTTAAATTATATGTAGATTTGGATTTGGAGAAAGCCAAAAGCGCGGTATCAGAGCAACAATCTCCATACGCAAACATGGTATTTTCCGGTGTCGCTTCCGATTCTTCAAAAGATGATGAAGAAGAAGTCTTAGAGCCGTCCGGGTTTATATATGATAGATTTTTGAAATCCGGTTTGTTTAACCTCGATCATTTGCCCACACGTTCACCTATTAACAAAAGTCGTTTTTGGATTGGTGAACCTATTGAAGCCTATGTGAAAGACAATAAGTTTTTTGTAAAAGGTAAATTGTGGGAAAAGTCGCCGGAAGCCCGTGCTTTTTGGGATAAGGCAATTGAAATGCAAGAATCGGGTTCGACAAGAAAACCGGGTATGAGCGTAGAAGGTAAGGCGTTGGAACGGGATAAGAAAAATCCCAAAAGAGTGACAAAAGCTCTTATTACAAACATTGCTCTTACAATGACACCGGTCAACACTAAGACCTATTTGGATATTGAAAAAAGTAAGGGTGGTAGTGTGAATGATTTATTGGAAATACAAAAATCAACTATTCTTTTTGAATATTGTACAGAAAACGGACTTGTCCAGATTGACAATAATTTCAAGGTGAATTTTCAAAAATCACATTCTTTTGATGTTGATGCTTTTTGGGAAATTTATCGTGCAGTTCAAGAAGGTAGGGTTGAAAAAAGTGTTTTAGATACATTCGTAGAAAAAGTTCGACAATAATTTTTATATATAATGTTATGGTAGACGTAAAAGAATTTAAAGACGATCCGTTATACAAGGCACTTGAAAATTCTGGTTTCAGTGCAGAAGATATCGCTACTATGGTGGAGAACGGAGATGTAACTTTTGAAAAATCGAAAAGTGTCGCCGATATGAAAGAATCCGAAAAGAAGGAGGACAAGAATATCGACAATGACAAAAAGCACATTGACGATTTGAAGAAGGACGAAAAAGAGGATAAAAAAGACAAGAAGGACTTGAAAGAGGACATCAAAGAGAAAGAAGACAAAGTTGAGAAATCTTTCTCTATGGATGATATGAAGGCTTTCGGTGCTTCTTTGGCTGCTAACATCGTTAAGGGCATGACAGAAGTCATGAACGAACGTTTTGGCAATATTGAAAAGTCTTTGGAATCTTTCGGTGCGCAGACACCTTCTTTTAAGGGAGTGCAGACTTCTGCTGTTTTGGAAAAATCCATGAAGCCGGAAGTGGACGAAGATGGTAAGACACTTCTTTCTGTCACAAAACAACGTCCTTTGGTGATGGCAGCTATCAACAAGGCTGTTGAAAACGCCGGTGAAGAACTTGAAAAGTCGATTGGTGATGATGCTCTGATTTTCTTGGCAGACAGTCAGGCCGAAACCATTGGACAGGATTTGGCAAAATTCATGTACGAAAAGTACAACATCAAGTTCCAGAAGTAAGAAGTAATTCGATCGAATAAATATAAAGATTATAGAAAGATGGACTTGTATAACTATAATGATTTAGCTGCTTTTGGCGGTGCTGGCAATGTTGCCGATGTGTTGAAAGCAATGGAAGCCGGTTTACAGACCGGTATGCAATATAACGATCAGATTAACAATGGTGGTGGTCTGAAAGTTGAATCTTTGGATGCTTACATCAAGGTTTTGGCTAACCGTTTGAACCAGTTGGTTGTTTACAATGAAATGCCGAAACAGAGAATCGAAAATACGGTTCACCAGTACAACCAGTTGTACAAATACGGTGAAGAAATCGGTATCTTCAATCTTGAAGGTGAAACACCGGAAGAAACAGATACTCAATACATCCGTAAGTCAATCATCTCTAAGTTTATGGGCGTTACAGGACAGGTAACTGATCCGGCTATGCTTGCTAAACTTGCCGGTGGTATGAACATGTACACTCGTGAGGTACAGAATAAGACCACTTTGCTTTTGACTTTGATTGACACTCGTTTGACGGATGCTGATTCTACTTGTATCGCAGAACAGTTTGATGGCATCTTCCGTCAGCACATGATGGGTGTAGCTGCTACTGACCGTGGTTCTACGGAAGGTATGAACACAGAACAGATTTTGGATGCTTACTATGGCTCACAGGCTGTGATTGATGCACAGAATGGTATCTTGACTGATGCTTTGGTTGAAGATGCTGCTGATCGCGTTGTAAACGTTTACAACGGTTATATCGACCGTATCGTTTCTGCACCGGTTGTGTTCAACAACTATGTGAAGAAATTCCATGAATCAAAACGCGTTGTTGTTGGCATGTCTAACAGCGTTGTAGGCGCAACAATGGGACAGTCTGTAAACGACATCATGACGCAGTTCGGTAAGGTTGCTGTTAAAACAGACAAGTTCTTTGACGTTCGCCGTCCGATCAAGGCTTCTGCTACAGCTTCTTCTCCGAAGGCTCCGGGTATTCCTGTTGCTGGTGGAACTAAGTCTGCTGTTGTTGCCGATACAAAAACCAACTTCGTATTACATGCCGGCTCTTATGGCTACTTGGTAACAGCTAAGAACCGTTATGGTGAATCTGCTCCTTTGAAATTGACGGATACTGCTCTGGCAGTTGCAGCTAGTCAGTCTGTAGATTTGCAGTGGACAGCTCCAGTTGGAGGTGCTTATGCTCCTACTTGCTACGTTGTTTATCGTACTAAGAAAGTAACTGCTTTGACCGATACGACAGAATACTATCCTATCTTCACTATTCCGGCTTCTATGCTGGCTGCTGGATATGATGGTGCTGCTGTAACAAAGGTTCGTGACCGTAACCGTATCATTGCAGGCACAAAGTCTGCTTTGATTTACTACAACGACAGTCAGATCAACGAATACTTGCAGTTCGGTGACACTCGCAAACTTGACTTTGCTATCACTGCACCGTCTCGTAGATTCGCTATTTTGAACTACGGTACGCCGTGTTTGTATCAGCCGGCTAAGATTTGCCGTATTATCAATATCGGTGATGAAGGTTTGGGTGCATAACTAAGACGTATTTAGTCTCGGAATTTTATAAAGGGAGGGAAAGGTTTTTGAAACACCTTCCTCTCCCTATTTTATTTATCAATAAATCATATTTCGTATGAAAAAGATTGTATCAACAGTATATAAAAACACTACCATTCAGTTTTTGAATGAGCTTGTGGAGTTTGAAAACGGGAAAGCCGAAGTAAAGGACGAAACTTGGGAATACATCAAAAATGGCGGTTTCTCCGGTATTGCTTTGGAAGAAGAAGCTAATACGCTTGAAAAGGAAAAATCTGAATCTGAAAAAGATACTGATGAAGCTCTGAAAGTTCTGAAAGAAGAATACGAGTTTGAAATTGCTCGTTTGAACGGTATTATCAAAGATAAGAACAAGAAAATCGAACAATTGGAGCAGTCTATTGACGTTTGGAAAAAAGAGGTTGAAAGACTGTCTAACGGTGGTCAGCCGAAAGAAACTGTGGAAGAACCGGTTAAAGAAGAAGCCAGCGCAACAGAAGAAGAAATTGCTTCTTTAAAGGAAGATATGTCTAAAATGACTTTTGAGGATTTGAAGGCACTTGCTATTGAAAACGGAATGAGTAAACAGAAAGCCGAAAGATTCAAAGAAGAAAGTCAGAAAGACGAACTGATTGATGCTATAATTGCGTTACCTAAAAAGTAAAAAAGACATTTAAGTTATGCCGGGACAACTGATTTTTACAGTAAAGTATAAAAAAAATACGGGTTCTGTTATTTCCGTTGCGGAGATGTGGAACAATTACCTGTACGGTATTACCATACAAGCCGGTACGGGGACTTCTTTTTCTGATGAATCACTTAGAACTTATTTGAGTGCTGCACAGAGAGAGATCGAGAATTATTTTAATCTCAAATTTGTAAAGCAATTAGTTGAATCGGAAACACATTCTTATTACAGAACAGATTATTTCCAGCAATTTCCTATCATTCAAACTAACTGTCCAGTAAGGGTTCCGCTTGCGCTTACAGGTATGCTTAATAAGATGGAGCAGATTATTTACCCGCAAGGTTGGCTTAGTTGTGAGAAAGATATGGACGGGATAGGGAAACGAAGAATGAGTGTCGTTCCTACCGGTGCAAATTCGGTTAATGCAAATGCAGATGTTATTCTTACTGGAATGACTACGCAGATAGGCTTTCAACGGTTCACAAACATACCGGACTATTGGGACATTCAATATATAACCGGTTTTGATTTGGATAAAATGCCTGCCGATTTGATTAATCTTGTTGGTAAACTTGCTTCATTTGGACCGCTTAATATTGCCGGAGATATGATATTCAGTTTACCCGGTATAGCTTCTATGCACTTGGAAATTGATGGATTAAGACAATCTATCAACTCTACCGCTTCTGCTGAAAATGCAGGCTACGGGGCACGATTGAAACAGTATCAAAAAGAAATAGAGGAAACTGTAGGGCGGATAAAACTTGTGTACGATGAATTTAGGTTTTTAGTATTATAAGGAGATGAATCATGGCAAAGAGCATTTTACAAACACCGGTTCCGCCTTTGAGTAACGCAAGTCCTGAATTTATACGTTCAGAGTTTGATTCTGCCGTTTATTTGAAAGGGTATGAGGTGATATTGGAAAAGGCGTTAAGATGTCCTTGTAATGCACCAGATGCGCCTTTAGTGGATTGCCAGAATTGTTTTGGTACAGGTTATTTCTATATCAACCCTACAAACACTCATGCTCTTATAACCGGTATAAACGGGGATAACAGTTACAAACGTTGGTCGGAAGAACTGATAGGGACAATTAATGTAACAGTAACAGATGTTGATAAGCCCAATTTAGGGTATTTTGACCGGATCACAATTTTAAAAGAGTTCTCTTACTTTAGCGAAAATTTGCCTGTAAGGACGGACGGAGAGAACTCTTTTGTATTCACGACTTATAAACCGTTAAGCATTTATAGCATACATGTGTTTGAATCGTCTACAGAGCCTTTGAGACAACTTTCTCCGACAGATTACAAGATAAGTGATGCGAACCCTTATTGCGTAATTTTGACGGCTAATATGTCTTTAAATCCGGTTGTAAGTATTTATTATCAACATCAATTGGAATTTCATGTACTGGATTTTCCTCATGAAGTCCGGGCTTCTTGGAAGAAAAATAAGGAAACGGGACAACTGGAAAGAACAAGACTTCCTATTCAAGCAGTGGCAAGAAGGACACACTTGATTGTGTCTGAAAAACCTAATTTTGATGGATCGGGAGTTATTTTGAATGATAATATTCAAATGAAAATTAGTGAGTAATGGTAGTACCTATCAACATAGATTTAAGTGATCTGGTGGAAGAATTTGATCTTTCACAGGATCAATCTACGTTTTTAGGTTCTTCTATTATAGATGCCGTTATAACTGAATATCAGCTTAGGTGGGAAAATCTGATAAACAGGGAGCTTCGTACTACAAGGAATGAATATAAAAGGGGAGTTTTCTTTGAAAGGGAATCCCCTTTGTCCGTTACATTCGGGCTGACAAACAGATCTTCTTCTATTCCTTTGATGATAGAAGAAGGACAACCGCCTTTTGACGAAAAGGAAGGTTTTAGAAATTCCCCAAAAAGAAAGATTGCACAGGATGGAGGTTGGTATATAGATATTCCCTTTAGACATGCAACGTCGGAAGCTGTAGCGGATTCGGGATTGTTTGCTTCTATAATGCCGCAACAAATTTACAACGCAGTTCAGAAGACAGGAAGATTAGGAAGTGGTAATTTACCAGAAAGTTTTTCTGAAAAAGGGCAGAGACAAGCAATAAATAGGCTGGGTGTAAACAAACCGGCTTATATGCACAAAGCTCCTATTTATCAGGGTCTAACTAAAGTAAATATTGCTTCTACTGAAAAAGAAAAGAGAAGTGGTTACTTTACATGGAGAAGGGTGAGCGAAAACTCTGATCCTAATAGTTGGTGGAATGGTGGTATTGTTCCATATAAACTTATGGACAAAGCTCTTGAGCAAGCAAAGATAGATGTTGTTGCAGACAAGGTGATTGATCAATTTTTAAATGAGATGTAACGATGCTACAGATAGTCAAAATAAAAAAGATAGTGGAAGCCTGTTTGGAATATGTACAAACGGACTTCGAAAGTAAAACGGATGAAAAGGATTCTTTCTTGTATAAAGTATTGGGAGATACACAGGACGGTTCTTTCAATTATTACGAACAAGCAAAAAATATCTTTTTAAGGAAAGAAACAAACCCGAACAATATAAAGGTAGTTTTGGAATATCCGAAAGACAAAACAGGACTGCCGGCATACGTTATTCGGGAACCTGGAAAGACAGGTGGTATCGCTAATTCTATAGGTAAAATAGAATCTTTTATGGGTGGTGTTCCTATGTATAGAGACACAAGGCAGTATGGTTTGGAAATCATGTGTTTTTCTGTAAACATGAATGAATCAATTTTAATGTCAGAGATTTTGTACGCATTACTGCTTGGTTCTTGGGACATTTTAGCTTCACAGTTCCTTAAAATAGAGTTTACTATGAAGGAGCTTATGATGCAAAACAATCTGATGCCGACACCTATTTTCATTCGTTCTATCGGACTTGATTTATCGTCAGAAGAAATAGTACCGGGATTGGTGGATACGTCTTTACTCGGAAAGATCATCTTTGGGAAAGTGAATCAAGTGGATAGCATTGCTCTTGGTGACCCGACTTCTATTGACGGACTTCCAGGTGTAGAATCAGAAATTGTGGGGTTCAGATAGTTCGTTGATTGAAAAATGATTACCTTTGAGGTAGTTTGATTTATGTGTAAGAATTAATTAATACATTTAATTATTAGATTTTTGTCGTAATTACTTAAAATAATTGTTTTGAAGTTTTTGGCAAATTAATTGATTTAATTTTTGAATGTGTTTTTAAATAAAATCAAATAATAATTCGATAACAAATTGAAAATCAATAAATTATGGCTACATCGTATATTTTTGGTAATAAACAAATAACCTTACCGGGTGCGTATAGTCGGATCGTATCTGGAGAAACAAGCCCAGCCAGAACATTAGATTATTCAAAGGTTTTGGTCATAGATAGTGGCGTTTATGGTGCAAATTGGGGTGGTGGTTCTGGTATAGATGGAGAAAACTTTCAAGGATTGGATTCTGTCTATACGTTTGACACCCTTGCAGAGTTCCGTTCTTTTGTAAAGGGAGGCATGTTCTGGAAGATTGCAGAAGGCCTTTTTACACCGGATTATACAAACCCGGCTTCTACAGGTATCTCTCAACTTTTGTATGTAAGGGCAGCTAAGACTACTTCTGCAACTATTACTTTTGCTACTACAGCAGGTGGCACGTTTGAAGTAAAGACACTGGATGAAGGTTTGGGAGCAAATGGCAAACTTTCCGAAGCTGGTAATTTGATTACCGGTTATGGTGTATCCATTGTGAATGGCGTAGACGATCCGGCAAAATGGATCATGAAATTCTATGTCGGTTCTTTTACAGGATACGCAGAAGATGATTACCCTATTGGAGAAACGCCGGAAGATCAAGCAGCACCTACATTGGTATTGCAGTCACCGGAATTTGACAATATTGGAACTTTGCTTGAATGGGCTAAATCCGATTCCAATTTTGCTAACCTGTTTGTATTGACAGAAAACGCGGAAGTACAAGGAGAAGGAACGGTATCTGAGAGTGACGTTACTACTGCACTGGCTGGTAAATCCTATTTCTTGGCAAAGGGCGGTACTGAAACTTACAATACTGACAACATGGCGAAAGTTATGGAAGCAATTACAGGTTTGGACTATAGCTTTGCTCTTATGGATCAGTTCGGTATAAATGCTGATTCCGCATTGCAGAAACAGTACATTGCTCATATGAATAGTCAAGCTAAGTATACCCACTTCTTGTTTGTGGGAGGTTATGACGATGCCGCCAATTTCTCTAAATCACTTGATTTGGCGAAAGGATTCAACAGCGAGCTGGTTCAGTTGGTACATGGCGGTGCAGGTATGACTTCCGGTATTACAGGTATCAAAACACGCTGGTGGGGAGTAATGTATAACTTGTGTTGTATTTTGGGTAGAACGGCAGGAAAACCGCCTTATATCCCGGTTACAAACAAGACAATCGGTATCGACAAGTTGAAGCACACTTTGAATGATACGGAAAAAACTAAGGCTTTGAATGCCGGTATGCTTGTGACGGTTTACAATGACTATACGAACAACTTTGTCGTATTACAAGGTGTAAACACTTTACAGGACAACAAAGTGTTGTTCAATTCAAACGGACAGAGCCACAGCATTCAGTTTATGCGTATCGTTGCTCAAATCAACAAGGAATTGGTTGTAAACGCTTCTATTGACTTGTTGGGACAGGAAAACGGTGTAAACGTCAATACATTGTCTGCTGGTGCGGTGAAAGACTGGACGGTTGCTTATTTGCAATCGAGAGTGGCAAATGAGGCACAGGATAACCTATTACTTTCATTCAAAGACGTTCTTGTTACAAGACAGGAAGATGCTTGGTTTGTAACCTACAAGATCGTTGTTAACAATGAAATCAACAAGTTGTTCTTCACAGGCTTCTTAATTCGTGGATAATAATTCTAAAACATAGATATTATGCAGACATTCAGTGCACCTATGGCATATATAAAAATCGGTGGTGAGACTGCCGGTTTTGTCAGAAATATTACCGTACAGGAACAAATCAATCGTGTGGATGTTCAGGGGTTAGGCAGTTTGCCTATTCAGGAAATCCCGCCTGTATCTTACAGATGTACGTTCACTGTGGATCAGTTCTTCTTGTCTTTTAAAGCTCCGGTGGTAGAAGCAATGATCCATCGCTTGGGAACTTTGCAGGAAGTCTTGGATACTCTTACATTTGCAGAACAAGGTTTCTCTATCATGATCTATAAGAAATTGGTTCAGAACTTTGATGATTCTCGCAAGATGGTAACACAGGTTGACCCGACAGGACAGACGATTGCTCTTTTAACTCCGTGTTTCATTGAGAATCAGAATTGGCAATTGCAAGAGCAAGCTGTTTCTGCTTATAATGTCCAAGGACGCTTTTTAAATCCGATTACAACTGCCGAATATTGAAGTAGTTAGCTTTATTTTAACATAATTTAAAGGTAAGAACCAAAGATTTATTCTCAAAGTTCTTACCTTTCGTTGTGTTATTTGTAGATCAATTAACCTTTACATTCATCGCTGTGAAGCGAAATACTTCTATTAATCATAATAAATAATTTTAGTAAGGTGAGATTTATCCTCACCTTATTTTTTGTAGTAAAAACTATATTTAATTTTGTGTTGTTGAAATATTTTACTATATTTGCGGTGTAATTAAAAATTATTTTTATGAATAGTAGATTTAAAAGTTTAGAAGATTTAGACATGGCCTTTCCAACAGAGGAAAGTTGCGTTAGATTTTTGGAGCTTCTTAAATGGGGTGACGGTTATCCTATTTCACCTTATGACAAGGAAGCGAAGGTAAAAATAAAAGGACGGAAGTATTTTTGCTGTAGTACAAATAGGACTTTTGATGCAAAAACAAAAACTATTTTCTTTGGAACATCAACTCCGCTTATAAAGTGGTTTAAAGCTGTGTGGTTGTTTTTGCAGGATAAAGAAATAACTTCTGTTGATCTATGTAGTAGAATAGATGTCAGCCAACGTACCGCATGGGAAATGATAAGAAGGATAAGATTTTGTTTGAAAAATTTAAACGAGAAATGATATGATTAACAAGATTGAATGTAAGGGAGAGCTAAAGTTAGGAGATTTTTCAATTCCTTGTTACGTTTTGGAAAATGGAACGAGAGTGCTTTCGGGAAGAGGAATGCAAGAGGCGTTAAAAATGGTGGATGATAAAAAAACATCGGGCCACAGAATATTAAGATATTTGGGACAAAAATCACTTAATCCTTTTATTTCTAAGCATTTATCGTTGGTCCACTTTAACCCTATAGAATGCTATGATGGGAACAAGAAGGTTAATGGATATGAAGCTACTGTGTTGGTAGATATTTGTGATGCTTTTTTGGAGGCAAGAAAATATATTGAATTAAACGATAGGCAAAAGATAATTGCAGATCAGTGTGAAATATTGGTTCGATCTTTTGCTAAGGTAGGTATTATATCTTTAGTGGATGAAGCTACTGGGTATCAATATGACAGGGAAAGATTCGAGCTTCAAAAAATTCTTAATGCTTACATCTCTGACGAAATATTAAAATGGCAACTTACTTTTACGGATGATTTCTATAAGAATATTTATAGGTTATGGGGGTTGCCGTTCGTTCCTAAATATATTCGGAATAAACCTTCTTTTATCGGTAAATTGACGAGCAAATATATTTACGAACTGCTTCCGCAAGGTGTTGTGGATAAGATTAAAGAAAAGACAGGAAAGACTTCTAAGGGGAATTGGAAATACAAATGGCATCAATCTTTAACTCCTGAAATCGGACGAGAGCATTTAAAGAAACAGATTATAGAAGTTACAACATTGATGTCTATTTCTAAGACAAAAGAACAGTTTGACGATTTATTCCAATTGAAATATAAAACTGTTCCCGTACAATTACAGTCGGAGTTCGAAGAAGAAATTCAGAAAGACGATACTTCTGATGATTTTGATCGTGCTATGAATACAATCGAGAATACTTCATTTGAAATTTATTGAGGTATTATCTTAGAAAGCAGAGCAAAAGTTCTGCTTTCTCTGTTTTATCGTTATATTTGCATAAATCAATCAATTAATCATAAAAAGAGTATGAATACGAAAGAAATTACAGTAAAAGGAAGAAAGTACGAAATTCAATTTCCTAATGTAGGACAGTATTACCAGATCGAAGTAAACAAGCAGAGATTAGGGAAAGGAAGTTATAACTCGTTGATCGGTAATCCTACCATTACAGCGCAGCGTGCGTTGGATATGATTGACGTTGAAGCAACGTTATCCGTTCTTTGTCCGCAGTTGGTTGCGGATTTGAAGGTAAAAAGTTTCTCGGAACTTGGGCTGAAAGATTTTAAGGAGATCAGCGATATTTACATGAACGAGGTGTTTCCTTTCTTGAAAGAGGCTGAAAAAATACTTTCTTCTGTGGACTAATGAATCGGGAAGAATATAGGAACTTTGTTATAAAATGGAATAACGCTTTTCCTATTGACAGGTGGTTTAGGAACAAGCACAATATTCCTTTTCTTTCGGAAGAACATAAGAAGTGTGATTTCTTTACTGAACTTATGGAGTTCGAAGAAGAAAAGGCATTTTATGAACTTAATCAAGAAAAGAAAGAAAGAGAGGAAAAAACACAAGAATACATTCCCAATATCGGAGATTGGTTAAAAGCACCAGAAGGGGAAATTTCGGAACAAGATACTGCCTTCTATGAAGATCAGATGTTTAAAATGATCGAGATGGAACAGAAGGCAAAAGAAAATAAAGAGAAAGATGGCTGATAACGAAAAAAGACTTAGGGTGTCGGTGGATGTCTCTCAACTTAGGTTGGTCGGGAGAGATGTCGAGAATATGCAGCGAAGAATAGTCGAGAACAACAACGACATTAGTCGCCAGCAGAACGGCGCTCTTAACCAACTTAGGGAACAATTGAACCTTTTGGGACAGCAAAATTCTGAAAAGGGTAGACAGACTACAGCACCCACACGTCCAGTTGTTCAGCCTACTCCACAACCGGAAGGAGAGGAACAAGAGACTACAGCACCCACACGAAGGAGAAGAAGAAAGCAACCAGAAGCGGACATTTCGGATGAAAGAGGCGAATCCTATCAAGATAGAGGAACAAGAGCTATCGACTTGTCAGCTTTACTTGGTGTCAATCAAGAAGGTTTTCGTGATATTGTGGAAGCTATTTCTTCCGGTAATAGCGATTTGTCTGATATAACAAAGCAAATTCTTCAAAACGTGCAAGCAGGAGCACGCGCTTTAGAGGGAATACAAGAAGGTGTCTTTTCTATTGATGAAACTCTATACAATCAAAGAGGAACTTCTTCTGTGGGTGGATCGGGAATACAGCCTATTCCAGTGCCCACACCATCACCAGTGCCAGCAAGAGAAGAAACACCTATTACAAGAGAAAGAAGGGAAAATGTACAAAGAGGAAGTGACAGAAGTACAGCTACTAACATTGCCACAAGAGTGATTTCCGGTGTTGGAGCTACATTCCAAAGTCCTGCTGCTATGGGCGGAGGACTTATATCTTCTTTGGGCGGAATTGTAGGAGAAGGTCTTTCTTTGATACCTGGTGTGGGGGGATTTTTGGGTGGTGTAACTACTGCGGTCGCTAATGTCATGGCGGGAATTTTCACTACATCTGTTGAAAAGGCTATGGAAGCGCAAAAGAGAACCATACCTTATGCGCAGACAATGGGCGTTTCCGCAGGACAAGCCATGCGCACAGCCTTTGGAGAAGGTAGTTATGCTGCTGGTGCTCTTGGAATGAATGTAGGAGAGTATATTCAAAGGCGTGCTGCGCTTATCCGTGCCGCCGGAGGAAAAGAGGGAACAGTTGCGCCCGTACCGGAAGCACAAAGTTTGATGGCTGTACAGCGTTTATATGGACTTAGTGATCGTACTGTAATGGGAATGCAAGGGGCGATGCGTTTTGCCCGTACAGAGGAAGGACAAACAGCTTCTTCATCTGCTATTATCCGTTCATTTGAGCAGACAATGAAACAGCTTCAAATTCCTCTTAGTGAGATTGCCTCTACAATGGATGAAAGTATGACTACCTTTATTCGTTCTGCTGACGATATTCTTTCCCGTACAGGTGAAATAGATGCAGCAAGCATAGCTTCTATCATGCGTGCTGTTCGTTTGCAGACCGGAATGGAAGGTAGGCAATTGGAGCGCGTACAGCAGGCTTTCATGGGACAAGGGATTTCACAAGATGATGTAACTCAAACTCTTTTGTTCCGTGCTGCTCAACAGGCTACAGGGGCGATGAATCCTTCCGATGTTCTTGCTGCTATGGACGATTTATCAAGAGGCGAAGGGGATAAAAATATAATGAAGCGGTTTCTTGAATCATTAAAGGAGATATCGGGAGGAAGTCTTGAAATGCTTCGTCACTTGATGCGAGGTGCTTTCACAAATCTTTCTTATACGGACATCAACAAGATAACAGAGCGCAGGGATATTGATTTTGGAGAGTTCTTTGAGAAAATGGAAGAATCCAGACAAGCACTTAGGAGGCGGAACGATCCGACAAACAGATATGAACCTACTGCGGCAGAAAGAACCGTTACGTCTGGCGAAAAGATGATGTCCACCTATGAAAATAGAATGATTGGAATTGGTGAAGCAAATATAGACAGATTGGGTAAGATATTGAATGCCTTGAACGCCATGTACACGGCTACAGCTAATTTCCCTACAGCGTTGGAAAAATTTATATCAGAAAATAAAGAAAAAATTAAGGATGGTGGCATGGATTTATTATCATCCGCACCATATGGAATTGGCATGATTCCAGCAGCATTATATAAGATAGGGTTAAAAGAATTGGTTAAATCTTTAGCTTCGGAGGACAACAAATAATGGCAGAAAAAGATAACAATAAAACAAGCGTACCGCCAATATACCCACTTCCGGCGTATAGGTATTCTACTATACAGGATTTTATTGATATATGGCAAAAGGTTATCCCTACTGGGAAGAAAAAATATACCCCGTCTGATTTGTTGAAAGTAAAGAACGAAAAAGGGGTTTCCAATCTTGATATTATTTGGGGGACTTATGACAAAGAGGAACAAGTCAAATACAAAAGCGATTATGATTCCGGTACATTGCCTTATGTAAAGCAAGGGACAACTTTGTTCTGCCCGAAAGATGATACGCCATTGTCCCTTACAAAAGCTGCAAAAGAAGGACAATTTGTATCACAAGGAAGTTTCAAGGCTTATTGGGGAGAAAACTATGAAAGTCTGATAAGTGATGAAGAATATTTGCCCGATACAAGTGTAACTTCCTCACTCAAAGGGACAGGAATAAATGCTAAGATAATTTCCATGAACGTAAGGGTATGGGTATATATTAAGGCTTTGGATAAGGTCATGGATTTATCCCCTTATGTTTTGCAGGTAGTAACTACAAAGTCAAAACAAACGGGAGAATTTACTATTCTCTTATCACCCTTTTATGCCAATGAAAGTTCTTTTGCTTTTGGAGAGTCTATTGTGGAACAGTTTAATCTTGTTTCTAATAGCGGAGCACAGGTCAAGTCTTTTCAAGAAAAGTTTATTCAAAACAACGATATAGTCTTTATCCGGTTCGAACGTTTGAAAAAGGAAAAATCAACGGGAGATTTGGATTTAGGAAAGCAGGTTAACTTGGAGATTCCTGTTTCTAAAATAGCCAAAAATAATATTTGGGATATGATAGGATTTGTAGATACCTGTATATCTTCTTTTGAAGCACAAGGAAACATAAAATCCATCACAATAGAAGGAAGGGATATAAGCAAACTCTTTATGGAGGACGGGTGCTATTTCATTCCTTTATTGAACGCTACTGATACGTTTTCCCATTGGTATGAGATGAGCGAGGATAGTATTTGGTTTAAAAGGAACGTTCTTACAGGAACTTTTTCAAATCTTTTGTGGTCATACGCAGAAAAGCCTATACGGGAGTGTCTATGGTTTATTGTAAACGTCATGTCAACAATAGGAATAGCCAAAAATAGTGTATTTGATTCCTGGCAAGACAAAAGAACAGAAGGGTATGATATTGGAGCAAAGGAAAAACGTCCTGTTAATGGCGTTTGGCAGATAGTGAAAGTATTTGTGGAGGATATTCTTGAAAAAAGAGTTCTTATCGATTCTTCTATTGCCAACCCGAACGGCACGTTATTGGAGTATATAACAAGGGTATGCCAGTTCCCCTTGGTGGAATTTTACTTTGACACCTATATTAATACGATAGATATAGTTGTAAGGCAACCTCCATTCAATAAGGATGCTATTTTGGGAGCTTATAAGAACGGGCAGTATGTGACGATTACTTCTGGCAATTTGCAAGGATATGATTTGTCTTATGACACAAGAAGTTATTCTTGGTATCAGTTAAGAGTGATGGATAATCATGCCGGACAAAGGAACACAACAAGTCTTGCTTTTGTTCCTATTGTGTATTTGGATGATTATGCCGAAGTGTTTGGTAATAAGAAAATGTCTTTTACAGACCAATATTTGAACTATAAGGAAACGGACGGAGTAAACAAGACGCAGACATTATCCAATTTTCAAGAAGCAGCATTGAATGATCTCATATATATTCTGGAATCAACAGCTTACCTTCCTTTCACAAGGACAGGTACAATTACAATAAATGGCGACAGACGGATAAAGGTTGGCACTTTCGTTTATTTTGAGCCAACAAATGAATTTTTTTATGTATCTTCTGTTGTCAATAATGTTTCTTTCTTAGATGGAAATTTACAAAGACAGACCATTATACAAGTAGAAAGGGGTATGTACGTGCCAATTCTTTCCAATTCTTTCTCTTCTGTAAAGGATAGACAGGATAATGCAGGGAAAGAAAGTAAAGATGTGAAACCGGATTATTTCAAATTGGTTGATTTGACTGAAATGAAAAATGCAGTCAAAGTAGCTCAAAAAGATCAGATCGCTACGCTTGTTTCTCCAAAGGTGGATAGGGATCAGTTTGAATATTTTCTTAATCGTAAGATGTTCAGTTAGTTATGGCAGGTGGAAAAGTAAGAAAATTGAATGCGTCCCCCGAAGCAATTTCATTCGGGTTCATTGTTGTTCCCAATGGAGTGGACAGGGATTTGTATGTGGAAACTTGTTTAAGGAGAGGTCGTGTTTCTGTCATGGGAAATGGGGGAGCTTTCTTTCGGGATATTTATATAACAAATGAAGTTTTGGCTAATATCGAGTTCCCGGAGAAAGAAAATGAACAAGGGTCGGCTGTAGTGATAGCGAGCAACCCGTATGACGGTGTTCCTATTGTGATAGGGAGCTATCCGAGAAATGATCAGTCTCCTATGTGGAAAGAGAATACATTCCAGTTCAGAAAGACAGTAGGGAATGTGACTGCATCCTTATCGGTTGATCCGGCTAATAATGCAGTAATTGTTTCTATCAATTCTCCTAAAAAAGCATCCGTAAAGGTACTTGCTACAGGATCAGAAGAATCGGAGGTAATTGTTGAATCCACTGGAAGCGTGAATGTGACCGGAGGAACAAATGTTTCCGTAAAGGGATACACACAGATAGAGGCAAAGGTTGTGAATCCAGAAAAACCGGAAGAAGAGGAAAGAAAAGTCTCTATGGATTTGGAAAAGGTTTATTTTCATTGGAAAACGGAGGAAATGGAACAATCTTTGCAAGTGGATAATTCCGGTGTATCGGTAAAGATTGGGGAAGATGTACAAAGCACGATAACGAAAGAACAGTTAGATTTGAAAACGGGAGCATCTACTTTGAAAATGAACAACGATATTATTGAGTTCAATGGTGGGGGATTGAAAGGTCTGGTTGAACTGGATAATCTTACAAGTAAATTGAATGGTTTTGTAAATACATTCAATTCCCATACCCACAATGTTCCGGCAGGTTCATTTCTTGTTGGAGCAACGGCTGGCGTGCCAAGTCCCGCTCCTGTTCCCGTTACATCTCCCATGCAATCGGCGCAAAGTTTTGTTGCTTCTGATTATGAGAATGAAAAGATAACACAGGGTTAGGATATTGGGAAGAAATTCGTACTTTTGAACAAGTTAAAATTATAAAGCCGTGGCAGTTTTGGATTCAGTGGTAAAAACAGCGAAATCGACACTTAAAAATTTGGGTCGCTCCATGATGGCAGCGCAGTTCCCGAATGATTTTGAAGTGTATATGTGTTCTTTGGAGTTGGCAGATTCCAAAGGGAACACAATTGATGTCTTTACTTTCCCTATCAGCCCGGAGAGTATAGATAAGAGTGAACCTAAAAGAACTACGGTAGTCAACACGGCAGGAGGCATAACAGTACTTACTTCTCCTGTTTTTATGCCGCAGACAATTACGATAAAGGGAAACTTTGGAAGGACATTCAAGATTCTTTTAAGCGGTTCTGATAGCGTTTCGTTGACAGGTGCAGCTTTTAGTATCTCGGCAGGAAAGCGTTATCTCTATCAATTACAGGGAAAATCTACAAGTTCTCTCACTATGCCTTCCTTTGATGCTGGTATTAAAACGGGATATGGTTGTATCAAGATATTACAATCTATCATAGATAAAAGCAACGGAGTGGACGAGAACGGGTTTCCCATGAAACTTTTCTTCTATAACATGGCACTTGGAGAAAGCTATCTTGTTACGATTCCACCGCGTGGCGTTAATTTCAGTCAGAGCATATCAAAGAATATGATATGGGAATACAATCTTGAAATGACTGTTATAGCTCCTTTAGAAGCGGTTTCGGGAACAAGTGGTAGTAAAGGTTCGCTTTTGGAAATGTGCGCCTCTAATGTGATACAAAAGGGCATAAATGAATTTGCAAGTTCAATCTCTAAAGGTTTGTTGGGCAATGGATGATGCTTTCGAAAAATTTTACAACGTAACGGGATATGATATAAAGTCATATTTCCAGAAGTTTGTTGATTTCTGTGCCAACGATTATCCTCTTATTGTGGACTATTATAGTAATGGTGGGGAGATGGACAAGGATTCTTTTTTGCGCCTTGTGGAACTTGTGAGAGAATCGGAAACGATTGAGCCTTTGTTTATTCTGCATGAAAATACTTTGGACGATATTTCCATGTGGGGTATTCTGGACAATTTCACAGAAACACAAACGAAACTTTCCACTATCAAGAGTTCGGCAAGATGGCTTAGAAGTTCTTCTTTGGATAGAAACAATACTTTGCAGATGGAAAAGACACTTCGGACAGGGGAACGGTTTGAAGATGTATCCAGACAGCTTAACAGTACCAACCCGGAAGATGATTGGATGAATATTACAATACCGCAGTATATAGAAGAAACTGATTATTCGTTCTCTGATGGAGGAAACAAGTTCTATATCAATCTAAAGAACGCTGGGAATAATTATCTTGATACTGTTGTGGATGTACTTGTGGGAGATAATATCTTGGGACGTGACATAGATGTGAATTTTGTCTTTGAGAATGACGATTTAAAGATAGTGATAGGCGATGATGCGATCCGACAGGCTTTGGATACTATTCTTTCTTCTCAAAAAGGTGCTATACCAGAGTTTAAGGATTATGGAATTGCAAATGAGTTCATAGGAACAACGGTGAACGCAATCCAGTACCCTTCTATTTTTAAGGATGTAATGAATATGTTCCAAAGGGATTCAAGATGGGACTCTGTGGAGTTGATGGATGTAAAAAGAGAGGAAGATGCCGTGTTCCTTTCTTTGCAATGTAAAACGGTAACAAAGAAAGATTATTTGGTTAATGTGCCTATTTAGGTATAGGTAGTTGGACTAATCAAATAATTTGTTTATATTTACATTATGTATTTGGTAGAACAACATATTATTTCTGTAAATGATAAGAGATACAAAGATTTAGATCGAATTTGTTTCTTGTCTAAGAACTTGTATAACGCTGCTTTATATACAATAAAGCAAGAATTTCTTAATACAGGTAAATGGATGAGATATTCCACTCTTGATCGAAAATTAAAGAGTGATGATAATATGGATTATAGAGCTATAAGTGCAGCGTCATCTCAACAAATTCTTATGCTTTTAGATAAAAATTTAAAATCATATTTCTCTGCCATTAAATGCTGGGAACGGGATAATAATAAATTTACCGGTTGCCCTAAGTTTCCTAAATATAAAAATAAAGGAAATGGTAGGAATATATTTTTATATACTTGCGGACAGTTTAAACATAGAGGTGAAGTTATTTATTTCCCAAAGAAAGAAGGATTGTCACCTTTGAAAACGAATTGCAAAGAAGGTTCTGTAAAACAAGTTCGATTTATTCCTAAATCAGATTGTTATGTTATAGAAGTTGTTTATGAATCTTCCGTGAAAGAGCAACTTCCCGATAACAATAGGATCATGTCTATTGATTTGGGTATAAACAATTTAGCTTCTATTGTAACTAATACAAACAATAAACCTGTTTTGATTGATGGAAGGAAATTAAAATCCATCAATCAGTATTACAATAAGAAAAGATCGAAAATTCAACAACAATTAAAAAAGGTAAATGGAAAAGAAAATTCAAGACGGTTGATGTCTCTTACAAGAAAGAGAAACAACAAAGTAAAGGATTATCTTCACAAGGCAAGCAAAGAAATAATCAACACTTGTTTGGAAGATAATATAACAACATTGATAGTTGGACATAATGATGGATGGAAACAAGAATCCAATCTTGGTAAAAGAAACAATCAGAATTTTGTCTCAATTCCTTTCGATATGTTCATATCAATGCTAAGGTATAAATCAGAAAGACAAGGGCTAAGATTTGTTGAAGTAAACGAATCTCATACGTCAAAATGCAGTTCTTTTGATTTAGAATCTGTGGAACACCATGATACTTACGTTGGTAAAAGAATTAAGAGAGGGCTTTTTAGAACCAAAGATGGAATCTTACTTAATGCAGATGTCAACGGAAGTTATAACATCATGAGAAAAGTAAAAGGGGATGCAGTAATGCCACCCTATACAGGGTTTGGGTATAATCCAGTTAAGAAATTTATTAACAAATATACGCTAAAGTAAAATAGTATATAAATACCTTTAGTAAATGTTCCTATATAATTGATATTCAAATGATTACAAAAACAAGTGCAACAATAACCAATCTAAAGAATCTTTTTATAGAGATGTTTTTAGATAAGACAGCTAAGGTAAGTAATGTAGCTGACGGTTCGGTTGTGAATGCTACGGCATTCGGTGTAGCGAAAGTTGCTCAAAAGGCAATGAAGGATATTGCCATAAAGGAAGCGCAGATATTTCCAGACACAGCTACAGGCGTTTATTTGGATAAGGCTGCTGCTTTGTATGGTGTTAGTCCGCGTAAAGGTGCTTTGGGTTCTTCGACATATATAAGGGTATCTGCTGATCCAGGTACAGTATATGATACGTCTGTTACTTTTGTAAATAAAAATGGTATTCGTTTCCAAGTTGATGAAGCATTGACTGTAGGGGAAAGTGGTTATGGATATGTAAAGGTAAGAAGTATCAACGCAGGGTATTCCACAAACGTACCACCTAACAGCATTACCAATGTTTCTCCGCAGCCACAAGGTCATATCGAATGTACGAATGAATATTATGCTATTGGAGGACGTGATAGTGAGGATGATGAAACGTTTAGAATCCGTATTAAGAACAATCTGAATATCCTTAGCAAGAATACAATAGAATACTGGACACAGACACTTAGCAACATAGACGATCGTGTCTTAAAAGTAATGAGTGCCGGTCTGGACGAAAAGGGCATATATAATCTCTATGTTGTTTCGCAGAACGGTATTTTCTTTACCGAAGAAGAACTTGATACACTTCTTGAAAGCGCACAAGGATATTTTGGTATTTCAGAACTGAATATTGAAGGGAAAGTAGTTGGTATTGGTATCAAGAATATTGATTGGTTCTATGTGGGTTCAGAAAGGGGGTTGGATTTCCGTGTTCAGCTTCAACCGGATTACGATGTGTCTACTGTGCGTCAGAACATACAAGTGAACCTTACTAAATATCTTGATTTTCGTTTTTGGACACCTGGAAAAATCGTAGAATGGGACGATTTGCTGGATATTGTAAAAAAGACCGATGGCGTAAAATATGTGCCGGACGAGTATTTCTTTCCGTATTACGATCAGCAAGTCCCGGCAAATCAGCTTCCGCGTATAAGGGGGTTTGTGATGCGCGACCAGGACGGAAATATTTTGTACGATTCTGATAGCAACCTCTCTCCGTTGTTTTACCCGTCTGAACCGGAGGATTTGTTTGTAGGCATCAACGACAGCTCACTCAACCTTTATCAAGAGGTTTATTTCAATGTGACAGATTCGGAAGGTGGCACTGTGGAAGGTGCAAATATTTCTATAGGGAACAATGCTGTTATAACAAATGACAATGGGCAAGCTATTATCCAACTTGCAAACGGACAGTATGAATATATTGTTTCCGCTTCGGGATATATCCCCGTAGAAGGAATGTTTGTAGTGTTGAACGGTAGTGTTTCCATTGATGTACAAATGGTTTTAGCTCCCTATACGGTCACTTTCCATGTAACAGATGAAAAGGGAGTGGTTGTTCCTTATGCAAATGTAATGATGGATAACAGAACAACCACTACCAATTTGCAAGGTGTGGCTTCTTTGTCCGCAAGGAACGGGAACTATCCCTACACTATTGAAAAGTTGGGATATGATGAGTATTCCGGCAGTGTAGTTGTGGATGGTAGAGATAAAGAAGTATATCCTGAATTGGAATTTAAGGTATGGACGATTACTGTCATTGTAAAGGATAAGGAAAATCAGCTTATACCGAATGTCATTGTAAAGGTGAACAATGGAGAATATCTTACGAACCAGCATGGAGAGGCGGAAATACCACTTGTAAATGGTGAATATCCTGTAACAATCGAAAAGACAGGATATGACACTTTGCAAGGAACAATCAAAGTTAATAATCAAAATGCCGATGTCACTTTTGAGATGGATTTCTTTTTATACAATGTGGAGTTCAATATTTCGCAGGTAAATCAGGGGAATCCGGCAGAAGGAGCTACAATCAAAATAGAAGGACAGCCGGGAGTATTGAATGTAAACGGTTCTGGACAAGCTACTATAAAATTAAAGAGTGGAAATTACAGCTACATCGTGCAGAAAAAGGGATATGATGATTTGACCGGATCGTTCAACGTAGAAGGACAGGATACATTTATTCAAAGAACCCTTGTATTGAAACATTATAATGTGGTTATCACTGTTCTTGACAGTGATAACAGTAGTCCGGCACAAGGAGCAGCAGTAAATATCAATGGCTCTTCTTATCCTACAAATGATAGAGGGCAAGTCAATGTAAGCCTTCAAAACGGGACATATCCTTATACCGTAACAAAGTCGGGATATTATGACGGCAGTTCTTCGGTTACTGTTCTTGACAGTGATAACAGTAGTGTAATAAGTTTAAAGGCAAGACTTTACAATGTCATAATGACGGTAAAAAATCCATTGAAAGAACCTATTAAGGGGGCTACAGTGGAGATAAATGCAACGTCTTATCAGACACAGGATAATGGTGAGGTGTCCTTGCAGTTAAAAAATGGTACATATCCGTTTACGGTGGTTGCCAATGGTATGGACGATTATTTAGGCGAGCTGGAAGTTGTAAGTGCAGATATTCCGTCTTTTCCTGTAAATATGGAGTACAAGAAATACGATATTGTATTTACTGTACAGACAGATGAAGGTGTTGCGATTGAAAACGCTAATATTCATATCAACGAAAAGGACTATCAGACTTCGCAGGGTGGTTTGGTAACGGTTCGTCTTTCTGACGGGCAGTATCCTTATACGGTAACGAAGGAAGGTTATGTTCAGACACAAGGTAATGTGGAAGTTTCCGGTAGCAACAAGAACGTATTAGCTCAACTTACCCCTATATCATATAATATTACGTTTGTAGTAAAAGATAACATGGCTTCGCCCAATCTTTTGCAAGGAGTGTCTATTGATATAGAAAATGAGGACAAGACAGCTACCACAAATGCGTCAGGAGAAGCGATAATCAGCCTAAAAGCTGGTAAATATACCGCTTCATTCATGAAGAACAGCTATAAGACTGAAACTCTTTCATTTGAAGTAACTGGAGAGGCTACGTTTACGCAGATATTGAAGAAGATATGGAATCTTACCTTTAAAGTGACCGCCGCAGGAAAATCAGGCTTAAAAGATGTGACTGTCAGTGTAAGTGGACCGGCCATATTAAGTGGAAATACTGTAAGTCTTAAAACAAAAGATGATGGAACAACTGATCCTGTGCAGGTAATAAACGGTGCTTATGATTGGAATGCGTCACTCACAGGATATTCGCCGGAAGAAGGAGTGGGAAGTGTTCAGGATGCCGATCAGGAGAAAGTGATAGAATTGACTTATGGATTTGAAACTACATTTACAACTTCACCAGCCACACAAGGCGTTGAAATTACTATTGATGGTAATGATACAATCACAACGGGGCAAGACGGTATAGCAACAATAAATCTTTCCACAGGAACGCATACTTACGCTTATTCAAAAACAGGTTTTTTAAACGGGACAGGAAATGTGCGAATCGAAGAAGCTGAAAAAAGTGTACAGATAACACTTGTTCCTGGAGCGACAGTTACATTCCATACAAAGGTAGGAAATTCTGCTTTGGCGGATGTAAAGATAATTGTAGGGCAAAGTAGCGCAAGGGCACTTCCTGAAACCATTGTAACAAACAGTCAGGGTATCGCGGCAATTGATCTTCCTACAGGGGATTATCAATATCAGATTCCTACTACAAGTATGGATAATCCTAATCTGGTGGAAGTGCCAAGCGGAACATTTAGTGTGGCAACCGCCGCAAGCGCCATTGAATTGGATTTGGCTGATTATGTAAAATACAATGTTACTTTCCAGACTGTTCCATCCACACAAGATGTAGCTATAAGTTTTGCCAAGGCAGAATCTCCAGACACACCTGTTGCAAGTGGAGCTACTGCTTCTAACGGCATTCTTACTTTGACTTACAAGAACGGACAGTATATCTATACAGCAAAGAAATCCAGTTATAAAGATGTAACAGGTGAATTTACAATTGCTGGTGGAGATCAGAACATAACGGTTGAGATGCTTCAAATTTCAACGGTTACATTTACTGTAAAAAGTCAAAGTGACAGTACGCCTATTGAGAACGCTGTTATTGAAATGGTGGATCAAAGCGATTCATCTAACAAATACAAAGGGACGACTAATTCGTCTGGTGTGGCTACTATGACGTTTGATGGTGGAGAGTTTGAGTGGTCACAAGATAGCGATGCGGATTTTTCTGGTTGTCCGGTTTTTCAAGAAGATGAGAAATATCTTGTTCCAGCGGACGGCGTAACAACAGATCAATTAAAAACCTATTTCCCCAATGGTGTAATTGTTTCTCCATTGACAATTGTTCAGGATAAGGATAATAGTGGTATTACGGAAAGTCTTACCAGAATTTACAATTCAAATAAAATAGATGGCTGGGAGGGAAGCTGGGATAAAACGAAAAAGAACCTTACTTTAACGAGCGTGATCAAGACATCGACAGCTTCTACAGAGACTTATGTTTTGTTTAATGTGGATGCCGGACTTATAGGGTTTTCGAATGGTCTTTTCCAAATTGGCACAGAAAAGACAGTGGATTATCACAAGGCTTTGGATTTTGGTTTTAAGGTAAGTGGTGTTCCGTCCAATCTGAAGATAGTTATAACTTATGGCTCGCAAAACGCTCCTTTAACGGTGGAGATGGAAAATGATGTAATTCAAAGATTCCAGCTTTCTGATCTTTTGTTGAATACAGAAACAATAGGTAATTCTACCATTTGGTCAGTGCATGTGCAATCTTTTGACGGAGGTACATTATCCGCAGATGATTTGAAAGATTTGAATATCACATTCTCTTTCTATGGTAAAAAGGTAATAAGTTCGGATATTCCAGCAGGCAAGGTTCTTTATGGAAACTATGATTATACAGTTACCCCGCCTTCTCCTTTGGAAGCGCAATCAGGTACATTGAATGTAAATGCGCCTGCCATCAACAAAGAAATTTTGATTGCAAATAATGTAGATGTAACATTTAAGGTAACTTCAAAACAAGATTCATCACTTATTTCCCGTCCCAAAGTTGGTGATTTTGTGTATGGTGACAAAACATGGTCAACTGAATTGGACGGTACTAAAACTTGTGTCGGTGTCATTACTGATGTAAGAAGCAAGGATTTTGATTTTATTGCTTTGCAAAATGTGGGCGCGACGTTTTGGACACAGACATTAGACATTATTTCTAATGTAGTTACCGAAACAAACGAATCTTTAGCCATGTGTGACTTCGCAGGTAAGACAAATTCTCAAAATATCATACTTACGAAACCAACGGAAAGCACGGCGGCACATCAGTGTGCAGCTTATTCTACAGAAGGATTCGGTACAAATTCTTGGTTCTTGCCTTCTTGTGGACAGTGGGGTGTAGCTCAATTAAACAGAGTTAAGATTGACACTTCAATAAGTGCGACAATCGGTTCAGATCCATTGCATAGTGGTTCATATTGGACTTCGACACAATATAATTCAAATGATGCTTGGATTTTTGGTTGGGTTAATGGCACAAAAAGGGGAACGACCAAAAGTAATTCGTATACAGTTCGTCCTTTCTGTACCTATGAATACAATCCTGTTCCAAACGGTGTATATATTTACGATAAAGATAATAATCGTTACACAAAAGAAGAATGGGCATCATCTGGTAAGGGAATATCTGATGTATGCGGCATAGGAATTTCAACCGATACTGATTCGTTTATGGTATCGACAGCCATAAGTGCCCAAAACTACGCTTTTGGGGGAAAAGGCACTTTGATTAGCAATACACCAATATTAGATATCAATGTAGCATCCTCAGACTTATATAAAGCAACGCATGGTTTCATTTATACCGACACGATAATATCTCAATTGAGAACTGGCAATGCACCTGCGGCAGAATACGCCAAGACATATATGTTTGGGAATGGACAGAATGGCTATTTACCTTCATATGGCGAGGTGACCACTCTGTATTCTTACAAAACACAAGTGGAAGAGATTTTGCGCATGTTGGATCTTTCTTTATGGGGAAGTGCATCTATTCAAACTTGCACCCAGCATGGGACTTCAAATAATGCAAATCTTAATTGGACAAACGGGATTTATTTTGGACCAGGTAAAAATGACAGTTTTAAAGTTTTGCCTTTTACCCTTCTTCCTTTGCCTAATCCAACATCCCCTATTCAGAACGCTCTTGTAAAAATGACATCTGCATCAAACAATTATCAGCAGAATACAAATAACAATGGAGAAGCTGTTATTTCTGCTGCATTAGGCGTTGATTATGGTTATGAGGTCAGTGCTGATGGTTATGCAACGCAGAACGGGAAAGTCGGTGTATTAAATGAAGCGAAAACAATTGAGGTTACTTTGCAACCTGAAAGTGAGCTTACAGTAGTTGTCCATAGGAACACATTAGACGGGGCAACTGACATTTCCGGCGTACAGGTTGTTGTGACTGAAAATAAGGAAGGAGGGGTGCAGATGGCTTCCGGTACAACTTCACAAAACGGGACAGTCGTTTTATTTGTGCCAGACGGAAGCTATAAAGTAGCTTTTTCTAAAGATGGATTTGAAAGCAAAGAGGAAACGGTTGAAGTAAGCGGGAAAACTGCGCTTAACACCTTCCTTTTGCAGATATACAATACTATTAATGTTCAGGTAAGAAGAGTTGGACAAATGCAAGGTATGCCAAGCCAAATCCAACTAAAGGACAGTACGGGGCTGGAGGTGATTCAGACTAAAAATATAACCACTACCGTAACGTTTGCCAATGTCGTATACGGACAGTATATCTTGTATGTGCCGGAAGGGGATTTTTCCAAAGAAACATCCCAAAGCATTACTGTGAACAGTGAAGGAATGCAGGTGCAAGTAAATCTTACTCCGCTGTATATGGTGCAAGTAAAAGTAAATCCTACTGGTGGTAATGTGGAATTTACAGATTCAGAAGGGCAGAAGCATACAGGTTCGGCAGGGCCAGCAACATACACGGCACGGTTTGACAAAATTCCTGCGGGAAATTATCAGATTAAGATTACATCTTCCGGTTTCAGTGATTTTTCAACGACAGGAACTATAAGTGGAGTTTATCAAACAAGTGTGAATTTGGAATACACCCTAACTAAACTGAACAAGTTGGTGCAGATAACAAGTGACCAATCCAATTACCAATTAGATACTTCTTACAAATACGTTTCCTTTTTAATAGTTGGAAGGGGAGGCGAATGCTTTACGTATTGGCAATCTTGGGATGAATTTGCATTGATGGGTGGAACAACTGGACAAATTGTGTATATTCCTAATATATTGATGTCGGATATTTCAAATGGCCAAATAAATAAAATTACATTTAGTAGTGTTCCAAACGTAGGATCTTGGACGGATGGGACGGAGTATTCCATAAGATTAGGATTAACAACTTACGAATATAAAGCCTACAACGGAAACGGTAGTGCTTACAATGATGCTGATTATCCTATGCCTCAAGGATCCAGACTGAATAATTATCCTGTATATAACGCAAAAAGTTCCGGTGGTTTTGCTGCCCATATGAGGGGTACATTCTATTGTAGTGGAAGCCCGGGAAGTCAGCCCGCAAAAGAAGAAAGTGCTTCTAACTTAGGACCAAGAATGCAACCAGACGGTGCGCCAGGTGGAGACGGCAGATATGGATATAAAGGTTCTTATGAAAATACTGTTTTTGGAGACGTAACTGAACCTATTCAATCTTCAGTTGTTATCCCTATCCAGTCTATTTTTGGAGGTACAAGTAAAGGTGAAGCTGGGTATTTGAACACCCTTTCTGGACAAAGAACTGGTGCGTCTTCATGGGGAGGTGCAGGCTATGGTGGTTCTTTTTTCACTTCTCCAGACGGAGGAACAACAAGAATTGCTGGGTATGGCTCTGGACAAGAATGTTCTCCGGCAGATGATGATGCGGGAAATATTACGAAACCAGGAGAGGGTATATTTTGTATATACTACCACAACGAACCTATTTGATAAACTAAAAGGAGAGTTTAATTGCTCTCCTTTTTTTTGCTTTGATTATAAAAGAAGTGCAAGTTTATTATGTTTGTTCGGAAAAGATTATCTTTGTGGGTAGGTATATACTTTGTTTTAAACGTTTAAAATTTTCATAATCATGGATATAATTAAAAGATCAGTAACAGCTAATTCCAATAAGCTGATAACTACTAATGGTGAAGCCGCACCTTCTTTAATCAGCAGTGCATGGAACTTTACTGCTATTGATAAAGATATTGTGCTGATTGACCAAAACGGACAAGAAGTTCCGTTTGTAATCATTCCTCTTTCAGAAGGGGCAATTAAGGTAATCCTTTCAGGTGGAATGGAATATACCATTTCGGAAGCGGAAGTGAGTGCAAATATAGGAATGCCACTCATGTACATGGTTCAGAAGATTTTGAAAGAAGGGACAACGGCAACCAATCTTAGTATAGGTTTTTAAGGAAAGGAATTGACAATGAATTTAATAGGAAATATTAATGCAATTCCTTTTAGGAGATTTAGGGGAGGGGGTGGAGTAGCTCCTTTCCCATCTATTTCTGGTATAATTGCAAGATATTCAGCATTAGGTCTTACTAATGAACAGATGGCAGAGAACCCTGTATGGAAAGACCTTACAGGTAATGGGCATGATTTACAGATGAAGAATTTCGCTTGGAAGGGGATGTCCGGAGTGAATGGGTATGTTGAGAATTTTAATCAATGGTTTGTAGGTTTTGATGAATCTAATAAAACTGTTAGCGATTCTTCTATGAAATTAGTTTTGTTAGAAAGTGATAGCCAAAAAGTTATTTATGACAAAACGGCCCATCAGATTGGATACACTTATAATTTTTATATCAAAGTAACAGGTATTGAAGGAAGAACGTTGAATGTAAAATCTGGTACTTTGGGGAATATAATTATGTCAATCACTGAAGATGGTATCTATTCTATAAATACTACTATATCTGATGATTGGGGTAATAATATGTTGTATTTAATATTCCCTCCCTCTTCTTCGAGTAACACTGTCACCATCGAGCAACTCCCCATCTACCCCGGCTTCATTCTTGGCGATGGAGTAGACGACTTTGCAGTGACAGAGAAGGAGCTTAACTTCGAAGATACTTACACGGTGTACACCGCGTTTATTCCGTTCCAGGATGATCCGGCAAGGAATATGATTTTGTGTGGGAAAAATGAAACTAAAGACTTTTCTATTAATTACAGTGGTACTCACATAAATTTTCAACCATCAACAGGAGTTAACCTTGTTCCTCGCATTAATCAATTCATGCTATTAGTCTGTAAAAGAAATAAGGATACTACAACTATAATTAATTTGTCTACAGGTGAATCAAAGTCACTTAGTTCAAAAGAATTTATAACTAATCCCGGATTGTATTACTTATGGAGAAATGTGTATGCCACTTTTCTTGCCAGAGCTGCTATCGCCGGTCAAACAATCTGTAATGGGTATTTATCAACAGACGAAGATGATGAAAAGGTACTAAACTACTACAAACAAGAATATTCTTGGCTATTCCCCGACCAAGCGTGGACAGTGACCGGCAAAACCAACGAAGATACCAACAGGGCTACCATAGCTAACATAACGGGCAATGGTAATAATCTTGTATTGAGCAACTTTGGGTTTGCAGAAAATAGTGGATATGGGTTATATGCTTATAATTTTAACTCCTTTACTCTTAAAGATAATGCAGTTAAGCCCACTGATGTAAAAAACGATTCGTTTAGAATAGTTGGAACTGGAGACGGCAGTAATGTTTCGGTTTTATTAAATGTATCTAACTCTGCCAATTGGAAGATTCGTGTCACAGGTATGAAAGAAGGGGATAATCTTATAGTTGGAAATGCAAATAAAAGTGGTGATTATTTTACTATTACTAAAGATGGTATATATACTTTTCAAAAACAATATGAAGCAAGTTCAACAAATGGGGTATGGTACAATTCTGCGCAAGAAGTAGATGTTTTAGTTGAGCAAATCCCCGAATACGAAGGATACCTGGTTACTGATGGGGTGGATGATAAGATAGTTTCGTCAGTTTTTGGAATGGGTAAGGATTTTACGATTGTTGGGGATTGGAAGTTTATTGATAATAAAAAGAGTGGTACTGGTTTAGTAAAAGGGTCCAGTTTTTATATCTACAACACAATGATTGGACTTGATCTTTTTATTAATTCAGGATCAGTAAAAAATAGTCTTGACGGAATTAAAAGTATTAATGCTGCATGTTCAGATGGTAGGGCCTATGATCGTAATTGGAATGAAATACTGGCAAATACAGGTAATGTAGTTGGTTCTGGTGGTACATTGGAGGTATCGAGTAGTGGTGGTAGGTTTGATCGAATAGCTTTTAAGAACCTTGCAATTTATCCAAGAATCCTCTCCAAAGACGACTGTATCAAAGCATACAACTATTTACAAACTTTAAAAGCAAAATAATTATGGTGTACGCAATAGTAGATTTATTATGGGCAAAATCACATGGTATTGAAATACTGCCCGAAATGAGAACAAGTATAGATCAGAGTAAAGTTATTTTACATGAAGAAATGTTAGTACCTTTCGAAGATGAATCATTTCCAAGATATTCATTTAGTGATCCAACTTTTATTGAATTGTTAAATAGTGAAGAGTGGACTAGTACAGAAGAAGAACCTGTAATTAATAGAGACTTCAATCGTATATTAGCTTTGAATATTCTTGATGAAGAGATTACTAAAGAAATCAATACATATGACCTTTCCCCGTCGGAAGCCTTACAGGTCAAAGATCGATACCCCGAATGGGAAACCGGAATAAACGTCAAAACTGGCGAACGATACCGAGTTGAAGATGTCCTTTGGGAATGTATAAAAGAACATACTACTCAAGACAATTGGAAACCTTCTATGGCTACTGCAAGTTTGTGGAAAACAGTAGATGAAGAACATAAAGGAACTATCGATGATCCTATTGTTTACATTCCACCTATGGAAATATTTAAAGATAAATACTATATCCAAAATGGTATAAAATACAAATGTACAAGAAATAGTGAACAACCTCTTACACATGATTTATCAGCCCTTGTTGGATTATATGTTGAGAAAGTTTAATTATTAATAAGCTAAGGATGTCACAGGAAATCTACAATAAGACCGTGTTCAAACGGTTCTTCGAAGAAAACGATCCTGCTGTAATGGAATGGGCGGAGAATGTACTTGAAAAGGTATCTTCTCCTGGCATTCTTCCTACTTTTATAAAGAAGGACGGAGAGGATTTTAAGGCGTATTGGGAAACAGTCTGTCATATCTTTGCGCTTGTTGTCTTGTATGCAAAGCAATATAACGAGATTGATACGAACAAGATTCTGTTTGAGCTTTTTATTGAAAACAGAGGACTTGTGACAGACGAAGTGAACACACTTGAACAGATGAAATATCTGTTCAATAATTATGTGAAGGAATATAGAAAAAGAGGAACACTTGATATTGTAAACAAGGAAGGCGCGATACTTGGGGAGCTTCTCCGTCTTATTAGATATAAGACGGAGGATGAGTTTATATTTGCCCTTTTGATGTCTCGTGATACTGGATGGACAATGGGACATAGCTCTCCTACATGGAACAGGACAGACACGGTTCTGAATGTTACAAAAGGGTATGAAACAACGGAAAGTGTAAAAGATTTGAATGCCTATCCACTTGTGAACCCTACAGGTGTTGTTATTGTGGATGATATAAACAACAATGGCACTCCTATACAGGTAATGACTTTCGTTGGAAATGCTTTGGTGGGTATTTCTTCTGAAATTGACAAAACGAAGCTCCTTCCTATTTCAGAAAATCTTTCTTATCAGATTTCTTTTAAGGTTAAAACATCTTCCACAAGCAACCAAAATTTGAAATTCGGTGTGGAAGTGTTTAACGAAGCCGTTCAACCTATGATATGTAAGGAATCTTATGGAAGTGCAGAGAGCAACAATTTTGTTTCCGGCAGTAAAGGAATCCTGGAACTTCCTGTAGCTGGAGTGTATTATGAATGCCGGGCAATTCTATCGAGAAAGAACAGGGCATACGCGAAGCAGTTAGAGCTTAATTTCTCGAAAGGGAGAGGGCTTCAAATGAAAGACGGAATGAAATTCTTGTCATTAAGTCTTACACAAGACAGGTCAAATTCTTCCGCTCTTGTGTACATTTACGATATAAAGATAAAGCCACTTTTCCTTCCATTCTATCAAGGTAATTTAGGGGAAAAGGATGTGATAGCTGCTTATTATCTTAATAATTCCCTTACAAGCGAGGAAGGAGTAAAAGGATTTACAGAAGATTACCTTGTTACCTACAAAAACATAATGGGTAGTGAGGATATTCAGCCTTTGAAAGAGAAGAATGTTATTTTCAAAGTATCGTCGGATAGGGGAGCTTACATAGAAGGAGCTTCTATTTCCATTTTAGACAAACGTCTTGTGACGGACAGAAACGGGGAAGCATCTACTGTACTTTATCCTGGTGATTATTCTATTGATGTGGAGAAGTCTTTGTTCATGAATATAGAAGATAGATTGTTTCAGGTATTGGAAGACGATGAAGAAACGCAGGTGGAATATATTCAAATGCAAGGAGATGTGTATGAAAGAAAAGTCACGTTCGTTGTAAGGGACGAAAATGAAAGACCTATACAAAATGCCCTTGTTACTTTTAATGGTGAATTTAAATATACGGATTCTTCTGGTAATGCCATATTTATGGCTTTTCCTGGCTTATACCCTTATACTGTAAGCAAGACGGATTATTATACCATAAGTAAGAACATCAATGTACAAGACGATCAATCCGAACCTGTAACGCTTATATTGATACCAAGATATACGGTTACATTTACGGTGACAAATTCATCTACTGGCGCAGTGGAAGGTGCAAATGTGACACTTACCGCAAAGGACAGACTGGCAACAGAGGATACTGTCGCTTATTCGGAAAGCAAAAGAACGGGCACGAATGGGAAAGTGACATTCACGAATATATTGGGAGGTGATTACACTTATCTTGTTGAAAAGCAAAACTGGATTCCTGTAAATGGGGATGTTGTTGTGGACAGTAATAAGGATATACAAGTGAGCTTCAATCCTATGCCTACTTTTAACATGACGTTTACTGTAAATGATTACAACACCTTTACGGGAGAGAAAAAGCCTTTAAATGGGGCTACTGTGAAATTTGCCGGTTTGACAAAACAGACTTCTGACAATGGGCAGGCTGTTTTTGAAGGAGTGTTGGGGGGGAAATATTCTTATGATGTATTTTACGACAACAATCATCAACGGGTATATGTGGAAAACTATGAGTTTTATAATAATTCGAACCTTACGATAGACTTGAAACAGCTTACCTATAAGACTACTATCAAGGTGTATGGCGCAGGAGGAACAGTCGTTGAAGGTGCGAAAGTGAAAGTAAACGATAAGGATTTTGTGCAGGAAGATTCTTCTGGTGTTGTGTTGGAACTTCCCAATGGACAATACACTGTCATAGCATCCTATGAGGAATATGAGGACAGAGAGCAGCAATTTACTGTAAATGGAAATGATCAAGTGGTGAGCATCTATATGGATCAAACCTTGTATGATCTTACATTTGTTGTAACAGAGGATAACGGTATCATTTCCAACGGTACAAGAATAACACTTAATCAAGGAGGTGCAGGAGAACAAACAGGTCTAACTAATAACGGACAAATCAAATTCTCTGTTCCGAGAATGCGTTATGATTGGGTGGCTTCGAAGCAATATTTCAGTAACCAGACAGGGGTTGTGCAACCAAATGACCTTCCAAAGACGGTGAATGTTGCAATGCCAAGAAAAGAAACGAGAGTGCAGTTCTATGTTTATAATTCCGATACAGGGCTTCCGGTTTCAGGAGCTTCTGTAAAACCAGAAGGACTTAGTACGCAAAATACAGGGTCGGACGGTACAACGACCTTTATGATGCAGATGGGGAAAACTTACAGATATGAAGTTTCCGTTTATGACTATCAGCCTACGGAAGGTTCTGTCACAGTTAATCAGGAATCAATGCCACAACAAAGGGTAGGTGTTTCTAACAAGACTTACAGTGCTCATATTACAGTGAAATCCCGAAATGGATATAACATTAATCGAGCTTACGTAACTTATGGAGGAAAGAGTGGATACACCAATTCACAAGGACAGCTTACACTTACTGGAATACAATCAGGGTCGTATAATGCCACTTGTACGGCAGACAATTATCAATCCCAAACGAAAAACAATATTGCAATATCGGGAGCTGACACGTATATAGATTTCACTCTTGACTATGAGCTTACGACAACTTATATTTATCTTAGAAAGGAAAATGTATTGCAACCTTATGCTTCCGTGAATATAAGAACTACCGCGCCTGACGGATCGTCTTATTACAGTGGTACAGATCAGACAAATGGAAGTGGTAGGATAACGGTTTCTTCTCCTTCTGGAGGTTATGTGTATGCTTCCGCTACGGATTCGGAATGTGTAGGGACAGGGGATGAATCAACGAACGCAGGAGGGAGCAGTATTTACCTTTATCTTTGGAAAGCTCTTATCGTTTCTTATAGCGGATCGCCTCAAACGCCATCTGTATCAAATGGCGTTTATGAAATAGTGGGGAGAGAAGTAAGGGTACAAGGCGGAAGTAGAAATACAAGTAACCCTTCTACTGTGTATGCCAATTTCAGAAATCATACAAGAGCTACTGCAATCAAACAGTGGCCCGAATCATTTTCTATTCAGGGAAGTTCTGGCACTTATAATGTGGACGCTGCCGGCGGCAACCATTCTGCCTTTAGAGGATGTACAAGTCTTTCATCGATTGCAACAAACACAATTCCTTCTATTTCAGGGGGTGTTATCTGTTGGTTTAGAGATTGCACAAGTCTTAGGTCTATTCCTTCTGGTTTGTTTACCAAAATGACAGGTAATTCTTGTGCGGGTGCTTTCTGGAGCAGTGGGGTTACAAGTCTCCCGAGTGGTCAACTTGTTCCTACTTCATGTGTTTATCATTCTTCCTTGTTTAGAAGTTGTAAGAGTTTGACTTCATGCGTTGGCAATGGTACTTTTGGAAGGGGAGGTGGCACAGAAGATTTCCATGCTGTATTTTTTGAATGTACGGCTTTGAAAAATACAGGAGGTCAATCAGCTACAAGTTCTCCATTTAGCAATTCAACGAATGCACAGTATATGCAATATACATTTCAAGGCTGCACAGCCATAACCGAACTTCCGGTATTATGGTTCAGATATTGCACAAACATTGTTTCTTTTGTTGGTTGCTTTGTCGGTTGTACAAGTCTTGTCGACGGCTGGTCTACCGCTATGTTTTCTTTCTCTTCGAAGGCAACAAATATGCAGTCATTGTTTGAGGATTGTACTTATTTGTCTATTCCTTATGGACAGGGACTTCCGTCAAGTGTAACAAACGCTTCAAGAATGTTTGCGAATTGTAGGAATTTATCTGATATATCTTCTTTTGATATGAAGAATGGAAAGTTGCAGAATGCAGAAAGTATGTTTGAGAACACGGGTGTGAAACAAATTCCCGCTAAGTTCTTTAATGATCTTACGACACTTACCAATCTTAGGAGATGCTTTGCAGGATGCACGTCACTCACTTCTTTTGGAAGAACAGGGAATTATGTAGGACAACCAGGAACATCTGCACGACCTGTGAATGTGGATATAGGAAATCAGTTTAATAATACCAATTTTGAGAATATTGGCAATAGCTTGAATTGTACCGAAATGTTTTTAGGCTGTACAAATCTTTCTTTAGGAACAGAACAGGCTTATGCAGTTTCTTATACATCTTTTTATGATCGTTCTGTTGCAGGGGTAGGAAAAGTTAATATGGACAGAATGTTTTATGGTTGCTCGAAACTTGGAACTGTCCCTGTTATTCAAATCCTTACAGGATCATCCAATTATGTAAAGATAACGGAGTCTGGGAACAATAACGTAACAAGTCATAGTCAGACTTTTACAGGTACGAATTGCGAGGGTGTCCCAAGTGGATGGAAATAGTAAGTCAAAAATAATTAAAATATTGAGTATGAGCAAGTTAAATGTTAGTAGAAATGTTTTTTTAGAGAAAGAAGAACTTTCAAATATGATTTCTTTCTTTGCTACAGCACCGCTTATGAAGGCGGTGCTACAGGCATCTTATTCTTTTGGGATGATTACGAATGACCCATCTAAGATCAATCCTAATACAGTTAACAAACCAGTAGAAGATGAAAATCTTGTAGAACCTTTTAAAGTGGAAACAGGAACAAACTCTGGCACTATTAAGGTACTTCCCGGGATGGCTCTTACCAGTGCCGGGAACTTTATAGATATCAATGTAGAAGATAATATTCTTGTACCGAACGACAGCAATTTCTATTGGGTGAAGATTGCTTACAAAACAAGAAATTACGAAAAGGGATATGTAAGCGTAAACTCACAAGGTATTGTGTCTGGTTCGGTTGATTTTTCAGGCAAGGTGAGAGGGCAGTCTTCATCAACCCCCGTCTCTATCCGGTTTGAAAAACAAGACGGTTCTGTTCCTTTGAATAATGGCGTTTATCAGATTGTAAACATAATTGACAACCAAAACTTACTTCTTACATCCGCAACTACATTTGTAGCGGAATCGAATTTAAGAGCTATTGTGCTTGGGACACTTCCTTTGGGAGGTGTATTGACTTCCGAGCAGCGAAACGGTTTATACACTTATGATGATTATGTCATTTCTTTAGTACCGGAAGTTAGCATAAGCACTCCGCCGGAAAAAGAAGTGGATGAATATTATATCGCTCGTGTACAAAATTCTGGCGGCACGGTATCTGTTTACAATGAAGTGAAAAGCGAATATTGGTCGCTTGGGAATATATTCATGTCAACTTCTAAAAGTTAAGGCTTATGTTAAGGTTTTATTATACGACAAGTGCAGGGTACAATAATCAGCAAACTAAGGTTTCTGATTCTTTGGGTGGGTACAAATCATCCACCCCTGTACCCAATGATATGTTTAGCAATTTATTTGATGAAATAAGCCTTAATTTGGCTTCAAATCCTCGTGAGCAATATATTGCACTTATTTTGAAAAATGAGGGCACAGAAACGCTTAAAAACGTTAATATGTGGTTTTCTGCCGTAACGGAGAATCCGTATGGGAAAATCATGGTAGGGGCAATAGGAATGAACAAGGATGAAAACGATAATCCGGTTACACCAAGGACATCTTCTATTTATGAGAAGCCCTATTGGATTCAATTTTATGATGCAACAGAAGACGATAAAGTTACATTGGGTGACATTGAACCGGATGTTGAAATTTGTTTGTGGTTCTCACGGGTACTTGATGGAAAAATTATTCGAAAAGACTATAACAATGTGGCAGAGAGAGATACGAATACTCAAAACCGTTATAAGAGGGTTGAAAAAGAGACCGATGAGATTTTTAACATTAATTTGGCTTGGGAATAGTTACAAAAGTTGTAGTTTTGCCAGCGAGACAGGGGAACAAAAACTTCCCCTTCTTTTATCACTTAAAACATACAACTTTTGTATGCAATGATTTTATAATCTAATTTCGACAGCAATGACAAGACGAGAAGAATTTGAAACGATTTATGAATACTTACAGGGGAAACTGACAAACAACCCGAAGTATGAGTTTCATGCAAAAAGAAAGGACAGGGAAAGGATAAAAGATTTTCTTGAAAATGAAATAGTGGGGAATCTTTGGAACTATCTTACTTTTCAATTTAATAGGCAGGTTTTTATTTTGTCGGTGTCGAAATTGAGTATTATTCCTCTTCCTAATGTGATAGGGAAAGCAGCTATTGAAAGATGGAGAAAACGAACACAAAAGGATATGTGGTTTACCTCTAAATTCGTTATGGAATACGACCTTAGAAACCCTATCCAGAAAGAAGAAGCCTTGTCTGATTCCTATTTGGATAAAGAAAGACAGCTTTATTTTGATTCTCCGAGAGGATACATCCTTTGTGAAAGCTATGATGGGTTTTTGTATCATGAAAAGAAATGCAAAGGATGCAGGTATATAAAATTGTGTGAAGAAAAATATAAGGACAGATGAGAAAAAGAAGAAAGGAACTTGAAGTTAAAATTGTCCCTTGTTTTTACGATACGAAAAGAGCAGAGCTTTTGATCGTAAGGTACGGATGGTTTGGAAACCCTAAGTTTGTAAGGAGTTTCGGGTTTATCTATCTTTCGAGTAAGGAAAGTGAGAAAAAGATGGACTATGTGTGTGAATTAATAGATAGGTTTAACAGAATACAAAGTTTAAATTGTTATGGAAGAAAAAGTAATGTATGACGTGCGTTCAGCACTTATGACAGGTGAAATTAAAGAAGTAAAAAAATGGGAAACAACTACTTTCAGAGGTCTGGAGTATATCATCCCGGAAGGAGAACGTGAAATGGCTAAAATTGGCAGAGATGTGTTTTTCACAAAAGAAGAAGCAAAGAAAGCTATTAACGCAACGGTTGATAAGAGAGTTCAGTATCTTGAAAATCAGATTGAAAGAATTAAAAGCTATAAGTTTGAGTAACGTGCTGAAAAAGAAGGAGAAATACGAATATCGTCCTTGTAAAAGATGTGGTGAAAATCATTACATCTACAATAGGATGAAGTGGCTCTGTAAAGATTGTGACACAGAAACAACCAAAGAACGTAGAGGTGACCTTCAATCCTTATTTACGGAGATATGGCAGGAAAGACCTCATGTTTGTGTAAAATGTGGAAAACCTTTGGGGGATGAACCAAAAGCTATTTTCTTTTCGCATATCAGATCAAGAGGAGCAAGACCGGATTTGAAGCTGGATAAGAACAATATCGAACTTCTTTGTTCCGCTTGTCACAGATTACATGAATTTAACGAAAGGGAAATCGTATGAAAAAGATTCTTGTATTGACGGTATTATCGTTTATTCCCCTTCTTGTTTCTGATGCAAAAGTTCTTCCCACTACGAAAGAGGATAGGGACAGGGTTGTGTGGGAAAGATTGGTTCATGCTATTTGCATGGTTGAATCCGGTTGTGATGATAAAGCAAAGAACAAGGTAAGTTCCGCTTCCGGTAGGTTTCAGATGTTGAAGGTCTATGTGGATGAGGTAAACCGGATAAAAGGAAACATCTCTATTCCTATAAAGACAGATTTGATCCTGTAAAGTCAAGAGAGATGTTTGAAATATATCAATCCCATCACAACCCTACCAAAGACATAGACAAGGCGATTGTTCTCCACAGGGGAAAGAAAGTAAAGTCTTACATTAGGAAAGTAAAACAGGAAATGTGTAATCTTTAAATCAAAAACATCATGACAGTGTGCTGGACAGAAGGATGCTATTACTTTGAAGGCAAAGTGATCAGTTCCTACCAAGTGGAAGATGGCACTATGCTGGTAGTGGAAACGCAGAACGGACGAACAAGGGAAGTTCTTAGAGAAAATGATCATTTAATTGAGTTGGATGTATGCGAATAGATGAAAACATGGAGGTATTACTTCAATCCGTTGCAAATTTATTCGGGGATTTGAAACTGAACGTTCTGAAAGGAAAGCTGGAAGATGTAATAGCACTTCAAGATACGAAAAGTATTGCCGACTTTACCGAAGAATGTATTAAGTGGTCGGAAAAAGAATATACGAAAAAACAGCGTATGTTTGTGTTTTCTGAAGGAAAATTGGCTTTGACAAGAATATTTATTGTTTCCGCAGAAATGGATTACACGGACGAAGGTGTACCGGAAATAATCGTAAATAGAATGCCGGACGATGTAACGTTAAAGGACAATCCTTACAAGAACATTCATGTCCGGTATGAAAGCGAGGAAAACTGTTCCCGTGACTTCGACAGGTTGAAATTAGTGTTGAATTAATAATCTATGGCTAAGGAAGTTATAGTAAAGAATTTAAATCTCGTTGGAATGACAGACTATTTCAATGAGCATTATAAAAAGAAAGATGGAGGAAAGTTTTCATACTGGAACATCAGAGCTTATGCGGTAATGGGCAAAGTCCCCTCCTATTTAGGAGAAGGATTGAGTATTGTCCCTTGTGTGCCGATAGGAAGCAATGTAAGACTATGGAAACTTGTGAAAGAAACAAAATAAAAATGAGATGAAGATATATGTAAGTTTGCCTATTTCTGGGCATGATATAGAAGAAACGAAAGAATACGCAGAAAAGATTAAGAAGTTTCTTGGAGAAAAAGGTGATGAAATTGTTACTCCTTTTGATACTTGTAATGAAGAAGGTAAGTCTTATTCCTATTATATGGGTAGGAGCATTGAAGCACTTTTAGAATGTGATGCTGTTTTCTTTGTACCAAATTGGCAGGAATCAAAAGGCTGTATGGCTGAATTTGAGTTGGCAAGAATTTATGAAAAGAAAATTTTAATGTAAAGAAAATGAAAAGTTCGAGTAAGTATTTGATATGCTATGACAATGAAACCGGAGGACTTCCTTCGAAAGACAAACCGGCTTTTGATGCGATTCCTCTTATAGAAATTGCGTTTGCAATCATAGATATGGAGAAATTGGAAATATGCGAAGAAGTATCTATGATCCTTCCGCGTGACTATAAAGAAGGTCTTTCCTATTCAGCGGAAGCGGAAGCTGTGCATGGTATCACTGAATCTATCCAGAATGAAAAGGCAATTTCGTTAAAAGAGGCTTACAAAAAGTGTCTGGATATTTTCAAAAGATACAAAAACCCGCGCCAACTATGTACTCTTTGCGGTCACAACATAGTAGGGTTTGACAACCCTTTCTTGGAGAACTTCTTTAAGTTCATGGGAGATGATCTAAGCAAGTATGTAAAATTTTCGTTGGATACGATGCAATTGGCTCACATGGCTTATGGAGAAGCTGAAAATTATCAACTGCATACTATTTGTGACAAGGAAGGTATTGATCTTGTAAACGCGCACCGTGCCGGTGATGATACCTATGCGAACGCACTGCTTATGATAAATTTCGTAAAGAAACTTCGAGGAGAAGGAACAGCTGTCGGGCAAGATGGCATGACGGTCAAGAATCCTTTCCGAGAAAAATTTGCTTTGTAAAGCATGGCGATAGTATATAATTCAAAAGGTGGGATTCTGACCGATTTGCAAGCAAAGAGGTTGTTTACTACTGTGGACGATATAATAGACAGGCTTCCTTCTCCTACTATATCCCAGCTCTTTTCAGGGGGATACAAAAGGGATATGGACAAGATGCTTGAAACTATTATAGATCAGACAGAGTATGCAATGAATTTTGGACGATCTCTTGATACTGAAAAATTGGGATATGTGGACAACTTGTTTGCTTCAATGGATGAAAACCTAAGAATCCTTTCGTACAATTATTTCAATGCGACTGTCCTTTCCAATTTCAATTTAGGATGGAGAAATTTGGAATGGGGGAACCTTACGCAGCTCTTTCCTTGGAGCAGTTACCTGTGCGCCCGAGGAGCAGGCAAATGTCTATGTATCAACACTTTAGTTGTTATGGCGGATGGCTCTTTGAAGAAGGTACAGGACATAAAAGTAGGTGACAAAGTAATGGGACAGGACTTCAAACCTCGAAAAGTCTTAGAGCTTCACAGAGGAAGATGTCCTATGTATGAAGTAAGGCAAATAGGTGGTATGGATTATACCGTAAGCGAAGGACACCTGCTTTGCCTATCCGATAGGAGCATTGTTCCTGTAGAAGTGGCGGAAATGAACCTTAGAAAGGGTTTTTCTTATAAAGGTTATAGGTCTACTAAGAACGGACTAAGAGAGACGGAAATTTATGTGTTTTTGGTTGGTGAAGATGACTATTACGGTTTTACCTGTGATGGCGACCATAAGTTCCTATTAGAAGATGGTACGGTTTGTCATAACAGCTATATGTGGTGTTATTCCTTTCCTTTGTGGCGATTGTATTCTTACACGAGACCTATGCTCTATGGAGGTGATACGGTTGACAACAAGAACCGGAAAGAGACGGCTATGATCACAAACACTATGACACTTGCAAAGGTGCATGTGAACAAGATCATAGAAGAAATCACTACTAACGATATTTTAAAAGAAAAACTTGATCCGAATGGAAAGGCGAAATTAGGTGAAACAGCAATAGAAGGTGAGAACGGTGCTATACTTCATGTCCGTGGTAAGGACGGGTTTATTCGTGGTCTGCACGTTGGTGCAGCAATCATAGACGATATGCCGGACGAAAGTTCTTTGTATAGCGATGAGCAAAGGGAAAAGTTGAAAGAAGTTTTTAGAGGTACAATTACACCTATTGTAGAACCATACGGGTATTTGATTATATCTGGTACACCTTATTCGACTGCTCCGAATGAACTGTACAATGTAATAAAAGGTGACAAACGTTTTTATTCGTTTGAATATCCTATTGTTTTCCCGGATGGTAGACCTCTTGCACCGGATAGATACACCTTTGAAGATATAAAGGCAAAAAGAACGGAACTTGGTTCTATCGTATTTGCCCGTGAGTATTTGGTTATTCCTATTTCCGATAATTCAACGATCTTTCCTTATGAGTATCTAAGAAGGTCAACTACAGGGATGGACAAAGTTTCTTTTGCAGACAGTATAGAATTTTTTCCGTTTGAACTTCAAAGAGTAGTGGTAGGATGTGACTTTGCCGTATCTGGTAATATTGGTGCTGACTATACTGTCTATTCTGTTTGGGGTATTGACTATTCGAACAACTTCTATCTGATAAACTATTTCCGTGCAAAGGGGATGTCCCATAACGAACAGGTGGACAAGATCGTTCTTTTCAACCGTCTGTACAAGCCGGACAAGATAGTATGCGAGGCAAACGGTTTCCAAGGGATCTTGTCTGCACTTGCAAGAGAAAGGGGTCTTTCCAATATCGAGCAGTTTACAACAACAGAAGGGAACAAGAAAGACCTCTATTCCGGTCTTCCGTCTTTGTCTGCCATGTTTGAAAGAGGACAGATTAAAGTTCCTTACAAGGAAGGGGAGACAAGACAAAAGGTAGAGTTGATGTTCAGTGAGTTTACGTCCGTTACTTTCAGAAGCGATAAAGGGAAATTGGAAGCGAGTTCAGGACACGATGATCTCGTAATGAGCTCATTTTTAGCACTTTACACTCTTCGTGAAGAAAACGGATCAGGTAACAATTTTAGTATAAATATGGTATAAATAAGTATATGGATCATGGGTAAACTGAATCCCGGCTTCATGGCGGAAATCTTTAAATTGATGTTTTCCGATGAAGTCATAATGCGTATAGCTTCGGAATATTTGAAATACGAATTGATTCCTAAAGAATGGGTAGGCTATAAATTCATTCTTAGGGAAGCGATCATACAATATACAGAAAAGAATAAGCTGCCTTCTATCGGTGTTATTTGTCAGAAATTATGTGACGAGGATGCCGTGCAGCTCGCTGCAAAGGAAATAAAGAAGGCGGCTTTGATAGACAGGGAAATTGCAATAGACCAATTGCAGTCTTTTGTCAAGGAAACAGAATTTGAACTTCTTTCAAGGAAAGTGCATGACTTGTATGAAGAAGGAAAGAAGGAGGAAGCAATACGTGTCAATGCCGAAGAATCCCAAAGGATATTGGAAATGTCGTTTCGTTCCAAATCAGGCGGTTTTCAGTCTGTTTTTGGGGGTTTTCATGAACGGATGGTAGAAAGACGTATGGAAGGAGATGCTGCCTCTGAAAAGCCCGTAAAAGTACCTTTTGGAGTGGACAGATTGGATGATGTTTCTTTTGGTGGTATGGAAATAGGAGATACATCTCTTTGGATTGCTCGAAGCGGAGTTGGTAAGAGCTCAATTCTTAAATGGCATGGGTATTCTGCTGCCATTAGAGGTGTTCCGGTTCTTCATATCCAGTTGGAAGGTGGAATTAAAGCCTGTATGCAAATATACGACCAGTTATGGTCTGCTCAATCCTATTCTGACATTAAATCCGGCAATATCAGTCCAAAGGACAGAAAGAAGATAGAACAGGCTATTAAAGAAGTAAAAGAGCTTAGTTCTGACATTGAAGTGTATGGATTCAAAAAGTTCGGGCAGGCTTCTATGGGGGATGTCCGGCAGCTTTGTTATGACTATTTTAATACACATGGCAAGTTCCCCGGATTGGTAATACTCGATTCTCTGGATTTGGTAAAGACCGGTATATCCAAAAAGATAGATTCTGATCCTGATCACAAGAAAGAAAAACTACAGACTTGTGCCCAGCTTTTGAAGAACTTGGCGGATGAAATAGGTGCTCCTATCATTACGGCCACACAGACAAGTGATGTCCCGTTTGAAGTATGGAACAACCCGGATAAGGTGATTGACCGTTCTTATACAGAAGGTGACAAAACGCTTGTAAAACCTTTTTCTTTTGTGTTCACCCTGAATATGACAATAGAGGAAAAGGCAAACGCAACGGCTCGTATTTATGTCGACAAGCTCCGTGATTACAAGGAAAGTCAAGAAGTGATTACGATTGCTACCAATTACGACAAAAGACGTTTCTATCACAGGGGGCGAACGATGGAGATGTACAATCAAATTTCTGAAAGGAAAGAGATAAAGAAACAGGCACGTAAGAAAAAGACGGAAGCAGACAAAATGGAAAGTATTTAGGATCATGATTAGGATAGATGAAGAAGAAGTAAAGGCGGCGTTCGGACTTCGCATGTTCGGTTCGCAAGGGTGGCTCTCCAACAAGGACATGGATTGTCCCTACTGCGGAAAATCGAAGAAATGGGGTGTTCTTTTGAATCCTCACGGCGGTGTGTTTCACTGTTGGAAATGCGGTAGCAAAAAACCGTTGAAGGATTTTCTGGACAAGGTGGGGAGAAAAGACCTTATCCGAATGGAATACCAAAATTCATTAAGTGTAAAACTTACACCTTTGAAAGATGAAGAAGAAGAAGAAAATGGTGAAAACGAAGAACTGCCGGAGGTAAAACTTCCCCTTCGTCTTGAAAGACTGAAATCCGATCCTTATTTAGACGAAAGAGGGTTTAGAGCATATCACTATGCACTTTTTGAACCCTCTGAAACCAAATCTATTTTAGAAAAGGATTTGAAAAATTACATCATCTTCAAAATGAAGATGGACGATAAGCTGGTAGGGTGGCTTGGCAGAAGCAGGTATTCCAAAGAGTGGCATAAAAGAGATTTGGAAAGGGCAAAGGAAACAGGTACTAAGCCGCATTTACGATACGAAAACAGTATAGGCACGAACTTTACAAAAATATTAGGTGGTTACAATGAGCTTTCTCCTACTGTAAAGGATGTGATAATAGTGGAAGGATTGTTTGACAAAGTAGGCATAGACAATCTTTTGAGACTTTGGGATTGCAGGGACTTGAAATGCGTGTTCACCTTCGGGAACAGTATAAGTAAAGAACAAATATCCTATTTAGAAAGAAAAGGGATAGAGAATGTGATTCTGATGTATGATGATGCAACTGTCGAGGAATCCAAAAGTGCAGGGTTGATGCTTGCAAAGTCATTTAATACCAAGATAGCTTATCTTTACAGACCCGGTATTGATCCCGGTGATATGGATATTGATTATCTGGAAGAAGTTTTGGATAACTTGTACGATCCTATCAATTTTTACGTGTCAAAAATCAAGAGAATGTGGTAGGTTATTCCTACTTTTGTTGAAAATCACAAAAATCATTAATCATGGACAGAAGCAGAGAATTATCAACAGATGAATATCTGAAGGTGCTCCAGTTGGAATACTTTACTCACAAGGTGAGAAGCCTTATTTTTGATAAACCGGAATTTATCAAGATGGCAAAGGACATTGCAGAGTTTAAAAAGGAACGGATTGAATTGTTAGCAAAGAAGCATTTTAAATGTTCCATTTTTCTTTCAGCAGAAGAATATTTTTCTTTTTATGAGAAGGAATTTCTGAACCCTACCGGCGTGCCTAATTTCCAATATCCCGCAAATGAACAGAAAAGAAACTCGCAGTGGTTTTGGGATATGATCTACTTGTTTGGAAAAGATCAGGTTGTTATTTTTGAGGACAACGAGTATCGGATTCTAAAGAACGATATGAAGAATCAGACCATTTGCATCAAAATGGGGAAAAAGAAAAAGGATGTAAAATATTCAGACGTAAAAATAAAGAGGCTTATCATGTGTTTTGATGGTAAGTTATTATAAATCAATTAATTTAAATTTCGTATTATGACTTTTAAAGAGTATGAAGCGCACGCGGCTTCAACAGCGTGTTATGCAAAAGAGGTAGCTATCCCGTATGTAGTAATGGGACTTACCAATGAATTGGCAGAAGTTTTTGAAAAGGTGGACAATGCTGCCGAAGCAAAGGAAATCATGAAAGAAGTAGGAGACGTCCTTTGGTATGTTGCAATGACAAGACAGGAATTGCAATTGCCGCCGGTTGAGTTCCCCGAAGAATTACACAAATTGGACGATACGGATGTGTACAGATTAAGTCCTTCCTATTTGCTCCAACAGGCAGGTATCATTAACGGGCAGGTGAAGAAATACTTCCGGGATGATGATTACAGCAAACCTTTCCCTGAAAAGAGAAAAGAATTCTGTCATACAGCGTTGGAACAGATTCTTATAGGGTTACAGAATCTTGTTACCTATATCGAGGGGAAAGAATTAAACCAGTCTTTGATTTCCATTGCAAAGCAAAATGTGGAAAAGCTGGCAAAGAGAAAGGCAGAAAACAAAATTCACGGTGACGGAGATAATCGGTAATGGTTAGGGCGGTAACTTTTTTGGGTGCTTCTTGTGTCGGAAAGACTTCTGTGTTTGAACTTTTAAAGAAAGACAGGTCGTTTGACCGGTTCGATAAGATAGATAGCATAACAAGACAGTTGGTAAAGGAAGGAAAGATAGAACCTTCCTTTACTTCCGTCCAAAATCAAAAACTGATTTTTGATAGGTATGCGGAACTACTGAACACAGATTGCTATGTTTCCGATAGAGGCATAATAGATGTGCATACGTTTACAAAAACAATACCTGCTTCTATTCAAAGAGATGTAGAACTGAAAAGACAATTGGATTTTATAAACGTTAGTGAATATTTCCTTCCTGTTATCTTTTATTTCCCTATTTATTGGGAAGTAGAGAGTGATGGGGAAAGAATGGCGGACGCAGAAAGAAGAAAATGTTGGGATGCAGAAATAAGAAAGTTTTTGATGGAAAGAAGATTATCTTATGAAGTAGTACCAAATGACACTCCTTTTAATCGATTGAAGTTTATAAAAAGTGTACTTAGCACAAGAATGAGCTTAGGTTAAAAACAGGGTTAAGGATTGTAAAAACATACAATGATTGCATACAAAAGTTGTATGTTTGCTTGTGAAAACGAAAAGAAGAAAACATGATGGATCGACTTTTAAATGAGTTGGAAGAATACCTTTCTTCCAATACCATACAATACTCTCTCGACAAAGAAAATTACACTGTTTTCTTTGAGGGAAAATCATACGAAGTTTTTGAACCTAACGAGGACGGATATTTCTTTTCAGAGGATTTTCGTTGGGACTGTGAGCGCACCGAAGAAGATGGTTACATCTTCCGCCTTGGCGGTGTATGGTACACATTGGATAAAGGAAAGGAAAACGAACCTAAGCTGAACCGGGTAAAGTGGAGGGGACAAAGTGAAATGGCAGGTCTTTCCACTAATTTTTTGGGAGTACATGGATCGTTTGAACTTTTGAATGGTACAGGATTGTACCCGGATTGGGTAAAGAAAGCCAAATTCTTAGGAATAGAAAGATTGGGGATTGTTGAAAAAGCAACTTTGGCGGGTGCATTGAAATTTCAAAACGCTTGCAAGGCAGAAGGGATTGTCCCCGTGTTTGGATTGGAAGTCCCGGTAAAGGACGAAAAGAAGGATATCGTCTATACCTACAAAGTTTATGCAAAGAACGAAAAGGGCTGGCAGCATCTACTTGCATTAAATAAAGTTTTGAATTGTGGTGATAGTGGAAAGTTTGCTTCCCCAAAAGACATGTCGGAACACGTTTCAGATGTGTATATTGTGTTTGATCCGAAAACGATACAGTTTGAAGATGTTCCTATCCTTTTAAAAAGTAAACCTAATGTGTTCTGGCAAGCGGATACTGTGGAATACACAAAGAATGATAGGGACACTTCCTACTTGATGAACTTTGAAAGTTTTTACAAGTCCAAAATGAAACCTGTGGCTATTTGTGATGCTTATTACATTGAGCCAGAATACGCTATACTTCGAGAAGTTGTAAATAAGATTGATGGAAAAGTAAACTACAAATCCGGCAACCAGTATTTCAAAGATGAAGCGACTTACATGGAAGAGCTTCTTTCTTTATTTGGAGACAGCGAAAAGGGAGAGGAATTTTATATGATAGCAAGAAGCAATGCCGATATGATTGCGGAGAGTTGCAACTTTGAAATCCCTACCGATACACGGCATCTCCCCCGTTACGAAATGACAAAGGAGGAAAAGAAAAAGTACACCTCCAATGAAGATATGTTTGATTCTTTGATTTACGAAGGATTGGAGAACAAACCAGAACTTTTGGAAGATTACTCGGAGGATGTACTGGTAGAAAGAATTGAAAGAGAATCAGATGTAATCAAATATGGGCAAGTTGTTGATTACTTTTTGATTTTGCGTGATATTGTCAATTGGTGCAAAAAGAATAATATCTTATTAGGTGGAGGACGCGGAAGTTCCAGTGGCTCTTTGATTTCTTATTTGTTTGGGTTAGTAAATACAAATCCATTGCACTTTGGTTTGATTTTTGAAAGGTTTTTGAATAAAGGTAGAGTTTTGTCTAGCCTTCCAGATATTGATACAGATGTGCCGGGAGAATACCGACCGGCAGGAAAAAAAAAAAAGGAAAA